>CEQM01035337.1_pt1 | contig 36307 bp, 32 predicted proteins | sample 531111 | NCBI WGS metagenome assembly CEQM01 (sample SAMEA2621278, study PRJEB7988) | marine metagenome | biome: marine biome (ENVO:00000447); feature: deep chlorophyll maximum layer (ENVO:xxxxxxxx); material: "saline water (ENVO:00002010), including plankton (ENVO:xxxxxxxx)" | depth 120 m
TTGGAAATTCGTGATTAATTATTAATGATTGAATTTCTTGTGTATCTGTATACAGATCCCTAGTAAAACTCATAAATATATTTACATCGACCCTTGTTCTCTGGCATCAGTAAATGCATTTTCCATTGCTGATATGGTTTTATTCACATCATCTTCAGTATGGGATGACATCATAATAAATCTAGAGGCTGACCAAGAATCAACTCCTTGATTTAACAATGATAGTCCAAGTTGATGATTTAGTGCTCCACTGTTAAAGACATTTGGGGCATCTGGTGGTAGATTGATTATATCTTCAACTGAATTGGCTTCAACTCCCAATTTTAAATGAACCAGTGAGTCTTGACCGTAAGCATATCCAGGTACTTCTAATTTTGTTAGCACATTATTTATACCTGCAACTAATTGTTGACCTCTTTTCGCAGCTATTTCATTTGCGTTGGTATTTTTTACTATTTCAAGAGCTTTAGCTCCAGCAGCAGCAGAGATAGGGTATGCATTAAAAGTTCCAGGATGATACATGCCTTTACTACCTGGTGTCTTCTCAATTATTTCCATAAATTTAGATTGTCCGGTAACACATCCTCCTGGTAATCCTCCACCCAAAACTTTTGCCCAAGAACTAATATCTGGCTTCACGTTAATATACTCTTCTGCCCCGCCTCTAGCTACTCTGAATCCTGTAACCACCTCATCGAACATTAATACTATATCTTTTTTAGTACATAGTTCTCTTAATTCTTTTACAAATGAAGGTCTTATAGGGTATTGACCCATATGAGCCCCTGTTGGCTCGAGCATAATTCCTGCAATATTGTCATCTTTATCTAGGGTTGATTCAACTAAAGATATATCATTAGGCGGAATTATAATCATTGTGTCTAGTATTTGTTTAGGTATTCCGTATTCCCAGTTTTCATCTGCTCCACCTGTAGCAGATGCTCCATCGCTCCATCCATGAAAATGATGTTCGAATTTTATTATTTTATCTTTGCCAGTGTAAGCTCGCATTATTCTCATTCCCATCATATCAGCTTCAGTTCCCGAGCTTGTAAATCTGATTTTTTCAGCTGATGGCACTAAATTTTTGATAGCCTGTGCCCAAGCAACTTCGTATTCAGTAGAAGCACCAGGCAAGCTACCTTTTGCAATAGCTTCATTAACAACTTTAATTATCTCTGGATTAGCATGCCCTAGGAGCATAGCGCCGTGTCCAGATTTGTAATCTACGTACTCATTACCATCTATATCCCATTTTTTGGAACCCTCGGCATGAGATATATAATAAGGAAAAGGATTCATTATTCTTGCGTCGTGAGTTACCCCATTAGGGAATAGTTTTTCTGATGATTTGTATTTTTCTTGTGATTTCGGTCTTGAGTCGATATATTTTTTTTCAATCGGGGTTGTCATAATGTCTCCAAATGTTTTTTGTTAGTTTTTTTTCTAGTAATCAGATTATATAAAAGTTTTTAATATTTTGTAACTAACAATGTAAAATAAGGAATATTTTTATATGAATTCAAATTATAATTTATCATTATTATTATATTGTAGGCGAATATATGAAAAGTTATGTTATAGATTTAGAATGCACTTACCCAGGTTGCGATGAGAAATACTGCATAGATGAAATTAATAAACTATGTATTAAATGCGGAAGAGTTTTGTACGCCAGGTATGATATTGAAGCTGTTAAGAAAAATATGTCGAAAGATGATTTGATTAAACGTGATCCAAACATGTGGAGATACTTTGAAATGATGCCTGTTAAAGATCCAAAAAACGTAATATGCTTAGGCGAAGGATTTACTCCGATTTTCAAAGCTGAAAACTTAGGTAAAGTTGAAGGATATTCAGATCTTCATATTAAAGATGAAGGATTGAATCCAACTGGTTCATTTAAAGCAAGAGGTCTGTCAGCTGCGTTATCTAAGGCAAAAGAATTAGGAATCAAAAAAGTTACTATGCCATCTGCTGGAAATGCTGCAGGCGCAATGGCTGCTTATGCTGCTGCCGGAAATCTTGAAGCTCATGTATTCATGCCTAATGATGCGCCAATTATGAACCAAAAAGAATCAACTCTAGCTGGAGCTTCGTTGAATTTGATTGACGGCTTGATAAATGACGCAGGCAGATTATCAAATGAATTTGCAGATAAAGAAAACCTTTTTGATGTCTCTACTCTAAAAGAACCTTATAGACAGGAAGGTAAGAAAACTATGGGTTATGAAATTGCAGAGCAGTTTGGTTGGGAATTACCAGATTCGATAGTTTATCCTACCGGAGGAGGCACCGGGATAGTAGGAATGTGGAAAGCTTTTGACGAAATGGAATCTCTTGGATGGATTGGCTCCAAAAGACCAAAAATGTTTACAGTTCAAGCTACAGGATGCGCTCCGATAGTTAAAGCTTTTGAAGAAAACACTCAACATGCAGAATTATGGGAAAATGCATCAACTAAAGCTGCGGGTATGAGAGTGCCTGTTGCAGTAGGTGATTATCTTATATTGGAAGCACTAAGAGAAAGTGGAGGTGGAGTAGCAGCTATTGAAGATGAAGATATGATTGAAAATATGAAATTGATTGCTAGTACCCAGGGCATTCTTCCTGCACCAGAAGGTGCTGCAACATATGTTGGGCTTAATAAATTGGTAAGTGAAAGAAAAATTGACAAGGAAGAGAAAATTTTATTGATGAATACAGGTTCTGTGTTTAAATATTTTGAATTAATGTAAAAAAATACCTGTATTTTATTGACTCAAGATTCACAATCTGTGATACTTTTCACTAGATAATTAAGTGAGGTTTAAATGGATCCACTTGCTATAACACAGCAAGATTATGCAGAATTGCATTTGATAGTTAATAATGTGTGGTTAATGCTAGTATGTGCATTTTCTTTTTCAGGAAATATGCTTGTAGCCCATGCAATCATTCCTTCTTTAGTAGAATCCGGTTCGGTAAGCAAAAGTTGGAGTAAATTTAGAATTCCATTTTACTTTTTAGGATTTGTATCGGCCTGTGCTTATATTGGATTAGCTGTGTATTCAGTTATGATTGGTGACGTGATTAGTAATTTTTGGAATGATTACTGGATTTAATTATATAAAGGAAAAATAGTTGATACCTGGAGATTTTAGAGTACCAAAAATAAGTAAGAAATTATTGATAATTTCTGGTATAAGCGGTTTTGTAACTACTGTTGTTGTGTTGATAATTGCATTATTCGTAGGATCAGCATGGTGGACACAACCCTTATTTGGCTTTGATGAAGGCCCAGATCAACCTATAGCTTTTAAACATTCTGCGCACGTTAAAGAACTGGGTATGAAATGTACTTATTGTCATAGATTTGGCACAGAAGGAGCAGCCGCAGCTGCAATTCCTCCTGTTGAATTTTGCATGTCATGTCATAGAATTGTTGGAGATGACAAAGGTGAAATAAAAAAAATAAGAGACACTTATGAAGGAGGAAAACCAATTGATTGGGTGAGAGTTCATAGGTTGCCTGATCATGCAAAATTTTATCATCCTCCACATATAAAAAAATTATCAGAAAAAAACAATATTGAAGCAAGTGAAGTGTGTTCTACTTGCCATGGTGACGTAGCCTCCATGGATAAAGTTAAGCAGGTATCACCAATGAAGATGGGTTGGTGTGTTGATTGCCACAAAGCTAACGGAGCTTCTACTGATTGTACAACATGTCATTATTAGGATTTTAGTATGGATATAACAAGAAGAGATTTTTTAAAACTGATAGGCGGCGGAAGTGCCGGAGCAGTTGTTTTTAGTGCTTGTGGTGTTCCTGAAGAAGAGCTTTATTTTCAATCACCAAACAGATTGCCGGAAGACCAGGTAACTGGAATAGACAATTGGTATGCAACTTTAGGCTCTAACGGCGAAGGATTAGCTGTTCGTATAATGGAAGGTCGAGCTAAAAAAGTTGAAGGTAACACCGACTATCCTGTAAATACAGGTTCTCATAGTATATCTAGTGAAGCTGAATTACAAATTTTATATCATCCTGACAGAATTCAAGCTCCGTTGGTAAGAAAAGAAGGCACTAACAGAGGCGCTGATAAATGGGAAGAAATAAGCTGGTCCGATGCATTTAAAAGAATTTCTGCTCAAATTAAAAACACTGAAAAATCTGAAACAAGAGTTGTTTCAAAACCTTTGCAAGGAAGAGTGAATTCAGTTCTTAATTCTTTTTCTGAATCTCTTGGTAATGAACCGATTTATTTTTCTCAATTTGACGATAGTAATATATTAGCCGCAACAGAGAAAATAACCGGTGATTCTAATATGCCCAAATTTGATATTGCTAATTCTGATTTATTAATAAATTTTGGATTGGATTTCTTTAATTCTAATCATTCAGAATCGATGTTTGGCAGGATGTATGGAAAATTTAGAGATGCCCCAAGAGGGAAAATGTACCAACTAGAATCAAGATTGTCACTTACAGGGAGCAATGCTGATGAATGGATATACTGTAATCCTGGAACGCAAGGGTTAGTAGCCTCATCTGTAGCTTATGTGTTGATTTCTAAAAATATGGTTAAATCAGATTATGCAGCAAAACTTAATGCTAATGATTTAAAAAAATACTCTCCTGATAACGTTTCTTCTATAACTGGTATTAGCAAAGACAAAATCGAATACTTAGCAAAAAAAATATCTCAGGCAAAACACCCTTTAATAATTGGTGGTGACGAAGCCTCTGCAAGTACAAATGGAGCATCTAGCATTGAAGCTATATATGCTTTGAATCTTTTGGTAGGCAATATTAATAAAGAAGGAGGATTAATTATTAATCCTAGTTCTCCTCTGGAAGATATGAGTGGCTCAAGAATTGAAGGTCAATACAATGAAACTTTAAAACTATTAGATAATATTAAATCTGGTTCAATCAAAACATTGTTCTTGAATGATACAGATTTAAATTATTATTTAACTAAAAGTGTAGATTTTAAATCAGCATTGAGTAAATTGGAATTGATAGTTTCTGTGAATTCATTTGTTGATGACACTTCAAAATATGCCGACATAATTTTGCCACCTAATACGCAATTTGAATCATGGGGAAATGGAGTTCCTTCCATGGGCCCTGGTTATCAAGTTGTTGGATTTCAACAACCCGTAGTTAAAAGTCAATTTGGATTCAAAGGCAAATATTCAGGAACAAAAGATATGGGTGATATCTTTATTGGATTGTTAGATGAAATGGGGATAGATAATAAGTATTCTGGTAAAAATATGAAAGAAATATTGATGGATGATGCTAGATTGCTATGGAAATTAAATAGAGGCTCTATAACAGCTGTAGATTTTAAATCTTTTTGGAATGGAATTCTTTCCAGAGGCGGATGGTGGGATATTAATTCAAGTGTTAAATCTACCCCAAAAAGCATGTTAAATAAATGGCCTGAAGTAACTGATATTAAATATACTAATGTTTCAGGCAAAAATTCATTTTACTTAGTTCCATTTAGAACGAAAGTTGGAGATGGAGATATTGCAAAAACTCCTTGGTTGCAAGGATTAACTGATACATTAACTACAATTGCGTGGGAAACTTGGGTTGAAATTAATTATGATCTGGCTAAGAAGATGAAGATCAAAGAAGGAGATATTATTGAAATATCTAATTCTAATGGAGAAAGTGTAAAAGCAGCAGCGTATCCTAATCCTGCAATTTCGCCAGATGTGATTACTATTCCTGTAGGCGGAGGTCAAAGTACTGGTACTTACACCAAAGATGTTGGTTCAAATATTTATTCGATTTTGGATTCAACTATTGATGAAAGTAGCGGATCTCACGCGTGGGCTTCAACAAGAGTTTCAATTAAAAATATAGGTATGAATAAACCTATACCTAAATTTGAAGGTAGATTTGAGGAACCTAAGCGAGATCCTCACAGTCATATTATTAAATTCACAACATCTGATTCAGATGATCATCATTAATATTAAGAGAGGGAAATAATGAAACAAACAAAATGGGGAATGGTAGTTGATCTAGATAAATGTAATGGTTGTCAGGCGTGCGTTGTGGCATGCCAATCTGAGAATAATATTCCTTTACAAAAAAAATCTGATTATGACGAGAATAGAATTATCCAATGGATTAGAGTAGAAAGGTATTGGGAAGGGACATTCCCTGACGTTAAAGCAAGATTTATTCCTATAATGTGTCAGCATTGTGACGAAGCACCTTGTGAACCTGTTTGCCCTGTATATGCTTCATATCACAATGAAGAAGGTTTGAATGTTCAAGTCTATAACAGATGTATTGGTACTAGATTTTGTGCTAACAACTGCCCTTATCAAGTTAGATTTTTTAATTTCTGGGAAGCAGAATGGCCTGAATCATTGAAAAACCAATTAAATCCTGATGTTACAGTTAGATCTAGAGGAATTATGGAAAAATGTACATTTTGTATCCAAAGAATAAGAAGAACAAAAAGAGATGCAAAAGTAAATGGATTTGAAATTGGAGATGGCGCAAGAGAAATTAATCCAGCTTGTGTAAACTCTTGTTCAACTGAAGCTTTAATATTTGGAGACATGAATAATCCTGATAGTAAAATTTCAAAAATCAAATCTAAAGAAGAAAAAAAAGGAGGAAGAGGCTATCATCTTATGGAGCATTATGGCACTTCCCCTAATGTTTTATATTTGAAAAAAGTAGACGATTCTAAAAAATCACATTCACACTAAAATCTTATGAAGAAAATTAAAAATAGTTTAATATATCCTGAAAAAGTTATAGAGAGATCTCTAGGAAAAGTTCCTGTATCTAAAGAATTATTAAATATACACAACCAAAAGAGAACAAGTTCTTTTAAATTCTTTTTTTACATAACTGGCTTATTTTCTATACTTGGGATAGTAGGAATGATTTTAAGAATTTCTGATGGATTTGACAATCTGTCTGCATGGTCATATTACATCACAGCTTGCATGTTTATTTTCACTACATTCATGGCTGCCCCGATGTTATCCATGGCAACTAAAGTTGCTAGAGGAAACTGGAGACGACCAATATCTAGAATGTCTGAAATATTCTGTATTTCTGGTATTGCTGGGCTATTATTTTTCACACCAATATTGTGGGTTTTGCCTAGCTTAGAAGATGGACGGAAAACACTTTGGTTCTTTGATCCAGGTAAAGTTCCTGCATACTCTCCGCATATATGGACTATGTTGGCCGTTGTCGCTTTTGTTTTAACTGCTTTAACTCTTTTGTGGCTTAACGCCAGGCCAGATTTTGCGATATTGAGAGATAAATCAAAAGGTAAAAGTAAATTATATTCTTTCTTGGCTGCAGGATGGGTTGGATCTACACATCAGTGGGGTGCTTTGAGAGATAGAGTTAGTGTTTTAGGAATATTTTATTTTATGCTTTTAATCACTGTTCACTATTTTTTGGCATCTGATTTTTTGATGGCTATGATTCCTGGATGGGTTGATTCGCTTTACCCTGCTACTCAAGCACACAATGCTATTCAAGGCGGTGTCGCTATATTAACTATTTCAATATTTATAATGTGGAAATGGGGTGGGTATAAAAATTTTATAGGACTTGATCAACTATGGGGACTTGGAAAACTTTTATTTGGAATTTCTTTGTTATGGTTTTGGTTTTTCATCTCTAGTTTAATGGTACTTTGGTACGGGAAAAAACCCAATGAGCGAGATGTTTTACAAATATTAATGTTTGGAAATTACTTACCTATTTTTGTGTCTACTTTTTTCTTTGTATGTATTGTTCCGTTCTTTTGCCTTACTTTAGATAAAATCAGAAAATCATTTTACGGTCCTCCTATAATTGCACTAAGCGTATTGATAGGTAATTTTTTGGATAGACTGCGACATTACGGATCTGCGTATTCTTTGGATAGAACTATGGACGAGGCAACTCACAGATTTGCAAATCTACCTGAAATCGCCATTCCGAACATTGTAGATTTAATGGTAATTTTTGGAGCTGTATCTTTTCCTATATTCTTAATTTTACTTGTTACGAAATATATTCCAGTAATAAGTATCTGGGAGAATAGAGAATATAAATTGTATGGAAGTCATGAAAAATATTATAAAACTGAAGTATTAGTTGAAGGTAAACCTTACTAGGGAGAATTTATAAATGCAAGAACATCAGCATCTATCAGACAAAGAAATAACAGACGATCTAGTTAGACCAGTTATCAGATCAGATAAATGGTTCTGGTCTGTTGTTGGATTTTTAGGGTTTATTATGCTTGCAGGTCTTTCAGGGTATGTTTATGAATTATATAGCGGATTAGGTGTGACCAATGTTTCTAGACCAGTCTATTGGGGTGCGTATATTACAAACTTCGTTTTCTGGATTGGAATAAGTCATGCAGGAATTATGGTTTCTGCCATATTAAGATTGACCCAAGCTGAATGGCGTAGACCAATTACTAGAGCTGCTGAGGTTTTAACATTGTTTTCCTTGATTGCTGCATTGAGTAACATTCTATTTCACGTTGGACGTCCATGGAGAATATATTGGATTACACCACTTCCTCCTATATTTATTGGATTTGATTTTGCTAGAGGTATATGGCCTAATGTAAGATCTCCATTTGTGTGGGATCCTGTTGCTGTTGGTACCTATTTGTTAAGTACTATTTTATTTATTTATACATGTCTGATTCCCGATATTGCTTTGGTTAGAGATAAAGTAAAATCAGGCCCGGCTAAAATTATATACAGTATTTTAGCACTTGGATTCAGAGGAACGCCTAGGCAATGGAAAGTTCAAGCAACAGCTCCAATACTGTTGTCTGCTTTAGTTTTACCTATTTTCGTTTCAGTTCATAGTATAGTGTCTTGGGATTTTGCTGTTTCAATTGCAGTAGAAGGTTGGCACTCAACTATATTTGCCCCATATTTTATTATTGGAGCTATCCATTCAGGGGTGTCTGGAGTTGTAACTTTAATGGCTGGGTTGCTTTGGTTATACAAATTAGATAAATATATTAAGCCTGATCATTTTGACGCTGTAGGAAGATTGTTAGTTATAGTTGCTACAATATGGTTTTTGGCATTATTTTTAGAGTGGGTTTATGCATTGTATCCATTAGAGGATCCAGAAATAGCATTAAGAAATATGCAAGTTTTCCAAGCTCCTTGGAGTTATCTAGGATTATTATTTTTAATGACAGGATTTATTATACCTGTTGGAGCGTGGTGTTTTAAAAGCGTAAGAAGAAGCCCTATGATGATGTTCTTTACAACTATTTTGGTTAATATCGGAATGTGGCTAGAAAGATTTTTAATTATAGTACCCGGTCTTTCAAGAAGAACTGAATTAAGCTTTAACTGGGGATCTTATTCCCCAAGTTTAGTTGAGATGGGATTAGTTACTTTTACATTTGCATTTGTTATTTGTGGTGTAATTGTTTTTGCTAGAATATTTCCTTTAATCCCACCATTTGACTTAAAAGAAGGAATGAGATTTAGGCATGTAATAAGAGTTGGTAAAAAGAATATTTCAGCAGTTGTAAGGGAGTAAACAATGGCTAATAAAAGTGTTTTAGGATTATTTATAGATGAAAACGATGCAGGAGATGCTTTGTCTGCTTTAAGAAAAGCTAAGTATCAGGATAATGAATTTGAAATTATGACAGGATCTCCGTATCCACATGGAACATTTGGAGAGGCACATCCAAAAATCAAATTGCATCGATTTCCAATTTTTGGTGCTGTGATTGGATTTACTGTAGCTCTGATTATAACAATAGGTACCCAACTTGCTTATCCTTTAGTAACGGGCGGAAAACCTATTTTATCTATTCCTCCTATGTTAGTTATATTTTATGAAATGACTCTTTTATTTGCTGTGATTGTAACTATATTAGGTGCGTTATTTGAGTCAAGATTACCTAAAATATTTATGGGAGCTTATGACGAGAGAATAATGACTGAAGGGTACATAGGAGTTGTGGTAACAGTACCTAAAGAACGAATATCAAAAGCTGAAGATATTTTGCAAAAATCCGGAGCTGAATCAACTAAAAGAGGATGGGAAGAATAATTATGTTTAACAAATTATCTAAATTAACATTATCAATAGTACTAGCTACTCTATTTATTGCTTGTACTGGTAATATTAGAACAGGCGAAGTTAAAATTTTAGGTGATACAGCAACTATTGATATGCCAGCTATACCTGGATCAGGTAGCCATGCAATTGTTATTTTTAGCGAGATGCACTATCAGCCGTCTTACAAAAGCCAAGAAATTCCTAGAATTATGCCTCATCCTGAAGCAGTTCCTATGAATGGAAAAGAAATACAAAGAACTTCAGAAGAATACAAAGTTTTAGCTATTCCTAAAATCTATGACAATAATTTACAGGTAGAACTTGGAAATTATCTATATGCAGAAAACTGTGTCTTTTGTCATGGTTCTAATTTAGATGGGAATGGCCCTTATAAACAGTATTTAAATATTAAAAATGCTGATGGTAAAGTTATAAATAAAGGTGCCAATCCTGCTAATTTACTATCTGATAAAACTAAAAATTCTACCGATGGAGAGATATATGCTTTTATATCTAAAGGATCAAGAACTGGTTTAGCTCAATATGAACAAGGCTTAGATATTAAATCAGGTATGCTTCCATATGACTCAATATTATCTGAACAAGAAAGATGGGCTCTCGTATCTTATTTACGATCTATTCACGGGGAATAAGATGACAGAAAAAAACTGTTCACCCAATTGCAAATGTGCAAATTGTACTTGTGATCCATGTAATTGTTAATTTTTTCTTGTGAATTCATACAATACAGATAAAAGATTTTATGGATTAGATGCTTTAAGAGGAATGGCAATGATGCTAGGCATAGTTCTTCATGCAGCATTACCTTACGTAGTGTTTGATGTTCCAGGATGGCCATCTGAAAAATCAGACTCCGAAATAATCACTCAAATATTCCAATTTATTCATTTGTGGCGAATGCCTGTATTTTTTATTCTTTCAGGATTTTTTTCTCATTTATTAATAAAGCGTCATGGATGGAGTTATTGGTGGAAAAATAGATTATTAAGAATTTTATTACCCTTGATGGTATTTACCCCAATAATAATAACTACACTTCCCTGGATCTTCCAATATGGTAATACGCAAAAATTAGAATTCTTTTATTCTTTTGAAGGCTATCCTTATCACTTATGGTTTCTTTGGCATTTAGTAATCTTTCTTGTTTTTACAGTTATTCTAAAATTGTATGTTTTTATTATTTACAAAATGTTAATTTCCTTAAAACTTAATAAATTAATCGATATGTTTTCTAAAGCAAATCATCATTTCTTAAAATTTTTGTTTTATTCTAAATTCCCAATTCCTTTTATTTTGATCATTTCAATTTTAAGTTTAGGAGAATCAGGAACTGATTTAATATCTAATCCTGTCCTTTCAGGAATGTATTTCATGTTTGGTTATCAGATATATAATAATAATAATTTACAAAACATGGTAAGAAATTGGAAATATTATGCTTTGATAAGTATTTTTTTCTTTGTTTTGCACACTCTGATTGATATCGAAATCATTAAACTCGATTTTGAAAATCAGCCAGTCTATTGGATTCCATTTATTTTAATTAAAAATTTTAATTCTGTATTTTTTTCTATTTTTTTTATAGGTTTATTTGAACATAAATTTTTGGATCATAACAAAATATTAAGAATCTTTTCAGATAGTGCGTATTGGATATATCTAATTCATTTGCCTATAGTTTCTTTCATTACTTTTTTTATGTTTAGATTTAATTTCGCAATTGAATTCAAATTTATTCTGTCAATTTTATTAACTTCAATAATTTCATACTTAAGTTATAAATATTTAATTAGATCCTCGTATATAGGTATTTTATTAAACGGTAAACTGCAAAAATTTAGTTGGAAAATGTTTGATTAGTAGATCTACTTAACCCAAATAGTTTTGGCCACGTTAAGTGCTAGGTCTACACTGTTATTATTGATTTTAATATTTATTATTCCACGTGTGTCTGACACCTCGTGAATAGTGATTATGCTTCCAGGTAATATTTTATTTGTGTGTAAAAAATCAACAAATTCTGGATTCTCTGGAGGAATTTTTGAAATTGTATATGATTTATTTTTTGTAGTTTTAGATAATGGAATAATATTTATTTTTTCTGTTTTTTTTGATCCTGGGATATCTTGCCCAAAAGGATCTTTATCAGGATAATTTAATAACTTTTCAATAGCATTTTCCACATCTTGAGAGATGGCATGTTCTAACAAATGTGCTTCTTGAAAAACATTTTTCAAATCTATTTTTAGGATTTCGTGTACAAATTTACTAGCTAATCTAAATCTTTTTGTTTGTTCTTTTGCTGATATTTCACCATACTCTGTTAAAAACACTTCATTATTTTTGTTTTTAATGATCAGATGATCTCTTACCATTCTTTTTAACATTCCTGTCACTGTAGGCAGGCTTGTTCCTAGATTTTCAGTTGAAGGTAGAACTTTAATATATTCAAGAATACTACTAGCTGTTATTTTTTCTTTTTTTTCATTCAGTAAATGCATAGCATATAGATAATTTTCAGCGTTAGAAGATAATTTCCTATGCACGGGGCATTTTATATTTTCCCATTTACGAATTTGTTTTTCAGTTGTCATAATAATTATTTGATATTGTGTGATATTATTTTTAAGTATAATTTATTTTTTCAAATACTAAAATGGCATTACTAAAAAATATCCTCTTATGGACGTCGAAAAATGATTGGATGTCTCAAAAATTACCTAAATATAAATTTGTTCAAAATTCTTTATCAAGATTTATGCCAGGCGAATTATTATCTGACGCATTAGAAGAGTGTAAAAAATTAGAGTATTCTGAATACGGAACGATAATTACTTACTTAGGAGAGAATGTTAACCTTGAAGAAGATACATATCAAGTTGTAGATCATTACAGGAATGCACTTATAGCAATAGATAAAACTTCTCTCAATACTTTAATATCAGTTAAATTAACACAATTAGGCTTAGATTTTGATAAGAATTTATGTATGGAAAATCTGAACCAATTATTAAAATTGGCAAAAAATTACAATTCAATTATATGGATTGATATGGAAGAGTATTGCTACTTAGAGCAAACTTTAGAAATTTTTAAAAAAATGTCTAAAAATTATCATAATATTGGAATAACTTTGCAAGCATATCTCCACAGAACAACCCAGGATTTAGATGAGTTATTATCTTATGCTACAAATCTTAGATTGGTAAAAGGTGCTTATAATGAGAATTCTTCGGTGGCTATCAAAAATAAAGACGATATTGACACTAATTACATGAATCTTAGTAAAAAAATGTTATCAAAAGATATTTTAAATAATGGATTCAAACCATCTTTTGCTACGCATGATGACCGAATTATAGATTATATAATTAATGAGGCTGAAAGAAATTTAATTAGTTCTGATACTTATGAATTTAATATGCTTTATGGTATTAGAAAAAAATTACAGAAAGAAATACTTGAATCTAATCAAAACATAAAGATATTAATCAGTTACGGCGAACAATGGTTCCCATGGTATATTAGAAGAATAGCGGAAAATCCTAAAAATTTATTTTTACTTTTAAAATAAATTTTTTAGAGCCATTGATCAATTTTTTCTCGTGTAGCAAGTTCATAAAATTCAATTTCATATGAATCAACTAACCCTACTAATTTAGGAGAATTTTCTTTTACAGAACTTGGTACCCCTGAACTAACATTGGTTTCTCCTAAAGATTCTTGTATCCACTCAGCACAAACTGTTATCCCTTGACCTGGAGTTCCTCTTCCACCAATGTATATCGTTGCTTTATTTCTACCTTGTTCTTCTTCGTAAGCATTACAAATTTTAGAAAGTAAATCAGCTACTTTCCATGTGTTTAGCCTATTTTCGATTCTACACACCCTTCTTACTAAAAACATTTTTATCTCCTTTTGTTATAAAAAAACATAACGTTCACAATTAAATAAACGTTATGTTTTTTATAGTTATTATAGTTATAGTTATTTAGTCTTCTATTTCAACTATCATTTCTATTTCTACAGGAATATTTCCTGGCAGAGATCCCATACCTACTGCAGATCTTGCGTGCTTACCTTTGTCTCCAAAGACTTCTACCATTAAATCTGAGCATCCATTTGCTACTGCAGGCTGATCTACAAAGTCAGTAGTGCAATTTACCATAGTGAGTAGTTTTACAATTCTTTTTACTTTGCTTAAGTCGCCTACTTGACCTTTTAATCTTGCTAGGCACCCTATTCCGGTACTTTTAGCAGCTTCATAACCTTCTTCAGTAGTTAGGTCTTGTCCCACTTTCCCTTTCATACTTGGATCACTTGGACCAAGTCCTGATAAGTATAATAAATTACCTGTTCTAACGCCTGGTACATAGTTAGCGATAGGTGGCTGCTCCACGGGTAATTCGATTCCCATTGAAGCTAATTTGTCATCTATATTTCCCATTTTATTCTCCCTTAATTTGTTGGAATTAGAATGCTATTATAATACTATTGGTATATAAATGTTATAAAATTCATTTGAATTTTGGAGTCAATTTTGAATTATGAATCAAATAAAAATTGGGGTAGCGTACCCTCTTCGATTGATTGGGATGAAGTAGCAGGAACTGCAGTTGATAAAAATGGCAATGTAATTTTATTTGCGAGAGGTAAAAATTCAGTAATAGTTTTAAGTAGACAAGGAGAATTTATAAAAACCATTGGCGATAAAGACTTTTTAAGACCTCATTCTGTTAGAGTTGATTCAGAAAATTATCTATGGTTTGTTGATGATGGAGATCATACTGTAAAAAAATATGATTTAGATGGAAATAAATTAATGACTATTGGAATACCTAATTCACCAGCAAAACTGCATTCCGGATTACCATTTAATAGATGTACTGATGTTGCAATTGATTATGACACGGAATCTGTATTTATATCTGACGGATATGGCAATTCTAGTGTACATAAATTTTCTATCTATGGCGAATTTGTTAAATCTTGGGGATCTCCTGGCACTGATGAATCTCAATTTAATATAGTTCATAATATTGCCATAGGTTCTAATGGGTATTTATATGTTGCTGATAGAGAAAATCATAGAATTCAAATTTTTGATAAAGAAGGAGTTTATATAGATCAAATCACAAATATGCACAGACCATGTGCATTAAACATTCACAATGATAAATTATATGTAGGTGAACTGGGGTATGGAATGTCAGTTAATCAAAATGTCCCAAATATTGGTCCTAGAATCAGTATTTATAATTTGAATAAAGAACTTCTTTACAGATGGGGAGAAGGTTTTGGAAATAACCCCAATCAATTATACGCTCCACACTCAATAGCTGTAGATCAGGATGAGAATATTTATTTAGGAGAAGTGAGTAAGACAAACATGCAAAATATAGGATTAGATGCAATTAAATATAAAGGTTTCAGGCAATTAAGATATCTGAATTAATCAGCTTTTAAAAATGTCTCTTCACTTGCTAGTAATTGAATCGCATTAGGTAAGCTTAAATAATAAATTATAGGTGAGTTACCGTTTTTAACGGCAATTCGATTTGCATCTATTTGTTTAAGTCTAATTCTTGAAATGGAAGATGATGTTTTTGGCTTTGGTATAAATGTAATTAATGCATCAGATTGATTGAAATCCACATCTTTAGCTTCTTCATCAGACAAAAAACCTTCAGCTAATAGTAATTGTGTTATATTTGCAAATTGTGCAATTTTTGTTGTGTCTAAAATTATTTCCGGATTATTATTTAAAATCCATCCTGAATCTGACAGATTTATTTCAAATTCTTTTTCTGGATATGAAAATCTTATTGACTCTATGTTTTGAGGTGGAAAACTTAATATTATTGGATTTCGCCACATATCAGGATCTGTAGAAAAAATATCTTCATAAGGACATGTGAATCCATATATTTGGTCAACATTTATTTTTTTAATGAAACAAGTTTTTGTGTCTTGATCCCATTGCCCAACTAAAAATTCTTCTTGAAGAGTTGACTCAAGGAAAAATCTAACCAATGTTTTTTCAGAGTCTTCGAAACCCATCCTTTCGAAATTTTTAGGATTGACTGAAATTAATTCTGACTTCTGAATATTGGCGATTGCTTTCCAAAAAAGTGATAATTTTGGCTCAAAAACTGATTGTTTTCCAATTCTCCATGAATCATTTACTTTATATAAGCTAGATGTGTTTTCGTTGTTACTTATTTGAATACTATTAATAATATTTGGATCAATAAATATTATTCCTGTTTCGTCATATACATTATTGTTATTTGATACTAGTATTTTAACTCCAGCAAAAAATATACTGATAAATACAAATATTGAAAATAGGATTATTGTTGGTTTATTCTTCATTTTTAAATACTTTTCTTTGAATAGTTTTTCTTTTTGTATATCTTGTGAGTCCATAAATAATCAATAAAATAGGACTTGAAATTAGGTTAAGATTTTTTGTTAGAGATTGATGACTAAAAAATGATCCCTTAGAAGACCAATCCAATTTTCTTTCTCGAATCACTTTTGATCTTATATCTGCCAATTGATTTTCTTGAGCTAGCCAATCTATCATGTTCATTCCAAGTGCGTAGTTTGACTGATTTCTACCTGCGATGTTATCAGTTAACCAATCTGAATCAGAAATTATTATTGACCTTATAGTTGTATTAGAAATTTCATTGTTTTCGATTTTAACACCTAGAATTTGAGATCCTGTATTATTGCTAGGATTAAATTTTGCGTCTGGGCTTAAATCTTGATAATCATATTGTATGGAAGTTGTTGGAGCTGTAATTATTATTGGATCAGTTTTAATATTATTAATCAATGGCTGAATAAGTTCTATTGAGCTTGCCCAAGGAAATAAAGTCGAGTTTACTTTACCAGTCACTTTAGAATCATTAGGAGGAATTCTGATCCAATAAGGGTAAGGTAATAATACTTCGCCTGATTGTGTTCCAAAAGGTAATGTTTCATATGATACCAGATCATATAACATATTATTTTTTATAATTATGCCAAAGTTTTCCCATAACATTGATCCACTGTTTTGATTAGGATATGCAACCATTCTATTGCTATCAATATTAACAGTGTCTGCAAGTACAAAAAAACTTACTCCTTGAAGGATTAAATCCTGTATTTTGTTGTTGGGCAATATTAAATTCATATCTACATTTTCATAATTTCCACCTGCGATTATAAATACATCAGGTGGGGTTTTTATATTATTAATATCGTTCATGTCAATTACAGATATTTCGTATTGTTGGGCCAATAATGATATAAAAGATCCCATACTTTGATTAGTTTTAGAAGATGGTAGATCAATAAATGTTATAGATTTTTTTGCGTCGTTAAGCATTTTAAAAGTTAAAGATGCGAGTTTGTATTCTAAGCCATCTAATGATTCAATGAATGGAATAACTTCTTTATTATTTGCATATGCTAATGTCATACCTAAATAACCCGTTTTAACTTGAAATTCTCCTTGCCTTTGAACATTGAATTGGACTGGTGGTATGCCAGCTATTTCTGATTCTTCTTTGTCTTTTTCGTCAGAATCTGGATATCTGTGTTTGATTTTAATGTATTTAGAACGTGCATCCAGGTCTGACAAAAAATCATTTACATCTCTAGCAGTTAGAGCTGTATTGATTGGGTGATCTTTAGATTCATATAGAGTAATTGTTAGATAATCGTCTAAGTCATTAAAAATTTGTTTTGTCGAAGGTGCCAATGAGTATATTTTATCTTCAGTCAAATCGATTCTTCCTTGAATCGAGCTGCCAAACCATGCAAACACTAGGCTTAGTACGACCAAACTACCTACTCCAATTCTTAAATTTCTATATTGTGGAGAGTTAGAATTCAAGCTCTTACCTTTGGTATTTAAATAAGTGATACTTAAAAAGGCTATATCAATTGAAATAAAATATAAAACATCTCTTAAATCAATTAGTCCTCGAGTTATAGAAGAGAAGTGAGTCAAAGGACTTAAGTCTTGTAACAAAATTGACAAAGATGAGGGTAAAGTTATGTTAATGAAATCTAATCCTAAAACTAAAAGAATCATACTTACTGATAATGAAATTATAAATGCGACAATTTGGTTTTTAGTTAGACTTGAAGCAAAAATTCCTATGCTTACTAGCGATGAGGATAATAAAATAGCTCCTATATACTGTGCTACTAGGGCGCCAACATCTAAATTTCCTGCAAAGGCTAATGAAATTGGTATTAATATTGTTCCTAATATTCCAATTGTAATAAATATCAATCCTGCAAGAAATTTTGCTAATATTACAGTCGTTCCTCTTACAGGTTGAGTGAATAAAATTTCTAAAGTCCCGTCTCTTTGTTCTTCAGAAAATAATCGCATAGAAACTGCAGGTATATATATTGCTAGTATCCAGGGTAGCAATGAAAACATAGGTCTTAAAGAAGCTTCATTAGTTGTATCAATAGTTCTAAAAAACATAAATACTATTGCAACTATAAATATTATGTTTAATATATAACCGGTTGGTTGGTCAAAATAAGATCTTAAATCTTTTTTTAATATTGTAAGTAATTGTTTCATTATTTTGAGCTTTCTTCTCCAATGGTTAAAAATTTGAATACATCTTCAAGTTTTGGTGACGTTTTGTTCATATTAATAATTATCCAATTTTCTTTAACTGCTTTATTAAATATTTCTTTTCTAGGATCTGCTCCATCTTCAAGAGAAATATGAAATTTTTTCAATTCGTTGTTTTCTGTTATTTCAATATCTTTAATTCCTTCAATCGTATTTAGTTTCGATTGAATATTTTCGCCAATAATTTCTATTTCTATACTTTGATTCTTATTTTGATTTTCTAAAATATCTTCAATTGTTCCTTCAGCAATTAATTTACCTTTGTTTATCAAGATAATTCTTGAACATGTGGTTTCAACTTCTTGGAGTACATGAGTGGATAACATTATTGTTCTTTGCTCTCCTAAAGATTTAATTAGGTTTCTCATGGTTACTCTTTGATTTGGATCAAGACCTTCTGTAGGTTCGTCCAAAATTAAAATTTCAGGTTGGTGGAGGATTGCCTGTGCTAATCCCACTCTTTGCCTGTAACCCTTTGATAATTGATTTATCGGGCTGTAATAATATTCATGTATCCCTGTTTCATCGATAGCATTTGATAGATTGTTTTTATAATCAGATTTTGATAAATCTCTTAAATCTCCAATTAATCTTAAATAGTCTTTTACTAACATTTCTCCATAAAGAGGATTACTTTCTGGTAAATATCCTATTTTTTTTCTTGTTTCAATATCTGAATCTTTAGTATTTATGGAATCTATATATATATTGCCTGAGTTTTGTGTGTAGTAAGAAGTTAATAACCTCATTGTAGTGCTTTTGCCAGCACCGTTAGGTCCCAAAAATCCTATAACTTCTCCTTTGTTGATAGAAAAGCTTACATCATTAACTGCGATTCTTGATCCAAAAACTTTCGACACGTTTTCTACTAATATTTTTGGATTATTATTATTTTTGTTTTTTTCTTTTGAGTTACTCATAAAATTATAATAAAAAAAATTAGAAATATATTCTAACAGAAATAAGAAAATCCTAAAATTTGTTTATCTATATTAAATTACTAATTCATTAGTAGATATTTATAAATTAGATATCTATAATTACATAGCAATAATTAAAATGATTGTTTCAATAGGAATAAAAATGGCTGACAAAACCCAATCTATATATAAAAGTTACGTAATCGAAGAATATTTTGCTACAGAAAAACCTTATTATGTACCCGTTGGTGATGAAATAGAATTATTTGAATCTGCTTACAAACAAAGAATTCCTGTTTTGTTCAAAGGCCCTACAGGTTGCGGGAAAACAAGATTTGTTGAATTTATGGCTTATAAAATGGGAAAAGAGTTAGAAGCTAAAGGATTAAAAAAACCTGATGATTCCAAGCCAAATATTCCATTAGTTACTATTGCCTGCCATGAAGATTTAACAGCAAGTGATTTGGTTGGAAGATATTTATTACAAGGTGACTCTACTGTTTGGATGGATGGACCGTTGACCAGAGCTGTTAAGGCTGGTGGTATTTGTTATTTAGACGAAGTGGTTGAAGCCAGAAAAGACACAACAGTTATAATACACCCGTTAACTGATCACAGAAGGATTTTACCTGTTGAGAAAAAAGGTGAACTATTAGAAGCAGATGATGGATTTTTATTAGTACTGTCATATAACCCTGGTTATCAAAGTGCGCTAAAAGATCTTAAACATAGTACTAGACAAAGATTTGTTGCAATAGAATTTGACTACCCAAAAGTTGAGATAGAAGCAGAAATTATAGCTCATGAATCTGAACTTGATAAGGATATGTCTTATAAATTAGCAACACTAGGAGAAAAAATCAGAAATTTGAAAGATCATGGATTGCCTGAAGGTGCTTCAACAAGACTTTTGATATACGCTGCTAAAATGATATCACAAGGAGTAAAACCTATTAGAGCTTGCCAAGTTTCTGTTAATTGGGCAATTACAGATGACCCAATATTACATCAAGGAATTCAGGAAGTGATTTCATCTATATTTGCTGAATAATATAGATGAAACTAGATTATCTTAGGTCTGAAATTTCAAATTACAAACCAATTGCTCAAGAAAATTCTTTACCAAATTCTAAATTAGCAGCAGTTTTTGTATTGTTCTATAAATACAATAATGAGTTGTCGTTATTGTTACAAATTAGAAGTGAAAATTTACAATATCATCCTGGTGAAATAGGATTTCCGGGAGGATCAAAAGAACATAATGATGCTAATTTATATCAAACTGCTTGCCGTGAAGTTGATGAAGAAATAGGTATTTCCAAATCAAATATAGAACTTATTGGTGAATTAGATGCAGTGTTAACTTCCACAAAATTCTTAATTTATCCATTTGTTGGTTTAATTAAAACCAAATCTAAATTTGTTCTTTCATCCGAAGTTCAGAAAATGTTATTTGTACCCATTAATGAATTAAATAATCAAATTAATTGGCGGTATGAGTATATATTCAATGAAAATAGTCTTAAAAATTATAAATCCTTTCACTATGATGGTAATATTATTTTTGGTGCGACTGCAAAAATAATTAATAACTTGCTAAATATATTAAACAAACAATCATGAAAAAACATATTTTTAATAAATATCCCGAAAATTTACAATCTGAATATAATTCTTCAATTTCAACATTAAAAAATATATTTGATGCAAATGAGATTAAAAAATGGAATCAAGAAATAATAAATATAACTGATTCAGGAGTTAGATCTTGGGAAATTACTACAGATATGTTAAAGATTTCTGTTTCATTGTCACAAGTGTTAAGTGGTGAGGCGTTAATTCAATGGGCAAAAATGATAAATAAACTAATTATTTTATCTCCTGTTTTAGCTTCTTCATATATTTCTAACTCAAATAATTTTCTTAATATAACTAAGGGACGCCATATAGATTCAATGGCATTTTTAACTGAAAAAATTTATGATGGTAGTTGGAAGTCCGGTAATTTTGCTTCAAAAGTTTTAGATCACTCTTCAAAATTTTTAAAAGTACTTACATTTTCTGAGTTTGAGCAAATAATTTATTTGCTCAATGATATTACAAAACAATCATTTGATATGGCTGTTGAATGTCTTGATAATAGTTATAACTTTTTAACAAAATTTAATTCTAAATTGACTGGAATTGAATTCCTAACTAACTTCAAAAATAATTCAAGTAGAGATCTGAAAAATATTATTGAAAACTCTCCGAAGCATTTAGTTAAATTTAATGATGCTCAGCGAATTCAATTAATGAATCTTGTTTTATCTATCATCCGACAGGGTGGGCACTCTTCGAATACTATCATGGATGATGTAGCTATTCCTTTTAATTCTATTAATAATAAAAATTATGATAAGATTTTTGAATTATGTAAAGATTTATCTGCTAAACAACCAAAAGTAATTACTGGATTTTTATCAATTGTTCCGGATATCTTGAATAAAATAGATATCAATAAAATTGACGAATGGTATTCAGAAGGAATTGAATTATTATCTACTAATACAGATGCTGGAATAGCATTCTTTAAACTAGAATCATTAACTAGTGAAAATTCTCTTAATAAAATTAGCTCTTCAGTAGAATATGAATCAATTAAAGAATTATTACAATTGTATTGCTCTGCTTTAGCAGGAGCTGATTTGGAAATACTTCCATCTACTGATTTAGTTGAAAAAAATATTGGATGGTCATCTACTATGAATCCAACTACAGAGGGTAAGTCTATTTTTGTTCCAGAAATGATTAACCGATTTGATGATAAATTAACAAATTATAAATGGTTTAAAGTAATATCTAGTCATCAGGTTGGAAGATTGGAATTTGGAAGTTTTAAATTTAATTTTGATACTCCAAGTACGTTATTTGAAGACATGCGATCAGACTTGTACAAAGATTTTATGAAAAAATCAAAACTTGCTGAAAAAATACATTTTCCATTGGAAGAAAACGACGACAAAATTGATTCTCCTTCAGATGTCACAAAAACTGATTTTAATAAATTTTTTGATTTATTTGAAAATAGAAAATTAATTTCAGATGTTTTTGCTATTGTTGAAGATACTCGTATTGAGCAAAATATAAAAAGAAAATACATGGGTCTTAGTTTAGATTTTGAAAATGTGAAATCTCAAGCTCTTTTGACCAGACCTAATGTCAACACACTTAACGCTCAGGATGCGTTAGTGGAATTTTTAGTACAAATTAGTTTGGGAAAAACTGATAATACTAAAGTTCCCAAAAAGTATGTAGATGAATATAAAAAAATATTTTCTTTAATGAAACTAATATTTGATAATACCGAAGCTTCTGTACATGATTCTTGCGAAATTAGTATAAGAGTTTATAAACTTATTTTTGCAATTCAGAATGAAAGCATGAATGATGAAGAGACAGAGGAATTAAGTTTAGATCAAGAAAAACAGGAAGAATATTATGAAGATGATAATCTTTTACAAGAAATATTGCAGTTTATGATGAATCAAGATGCGATGGATATTCATAGTGATTCTGAAGATTATGAATCACCAGAACAAGTTGATTATCGAGGAGATTTTAAACCCGAACTAGTTCAACTTTTAGAAAATATGAGATCTTCAGATGGTGATAACACAGAATTTTCCCAAGAAAATATGAGCCCCGAAATGCTTAAAGAATTACTAGAACAAATGGAAAATTTGGATATGGATGCATCAGAAAGCCCTATTGATTCTTCAACTGATATGATTGCTGAAAACATTCTTAAAGAAATTAGTTCTGAGTTAAGTGAGAATTCTCAGCATAACCCTGGAGAAACTGATAATGACTCAGAAGAATTTGAAGAATTGCAAACAGATGATCCTCAATCTTATGTCTATGATGAGTGGGATTTCAGATCAAATGACTACAAACCTAGGTGGTGTATAGTTAAAGAACGAACAATGGGTGAGGGTGATAGGCAATTTTATGACGATACCTTATTAGACTATAGTGTACTTGTATCTCATCTAAGAAGACAATTTGAAATGATTTCTCCAGAAATGTTGAAAAAAGTTAACAGACTTGAAGATGGTGAAGAATTTGATATTGATGATGTTATTGAAGCTTTTGTAGATATTAAAACAGGTGTTAGCCCAAGTGAAAAACTTTATTGGAGAAGGAATAAAATTCAAAGAGATGTTGCATGTGTATTTTTGTTAGATGTTAGTGCGTCTACTGCTGAGTCAATTGAAGACTCGTCTACGAATAATGATTGGGATGTTCCTGACGACCCTGTTGATTATATGAAATGGGTTAAATCAAGAAGAAAATCAGGAATAGTGAGAACATACAAAAGAATAATAGATGTAGAAAAAGAAGCTTCTGTATTGATTATTGATGCATTAGAAAATCTTGGTGACCAATATGGTATTTACTGTTTTTCTGGTTACGGAAGAGAAAATGTAGAATTTTATACCGTAAAAGATTTAGATGAATCATTAAATGATAATATTAAATCTAGAATTGACAAAATATCACCTTTGCATGCTACAAGAATGGGGCCAGCGATTCGCCATGCCATTTCTAAATTAGACAAAATTCAGTCAAGAACTAAGTTGTTATTTTTAATTAGTGACGGAAGGCCTCAGGATAGAGGTTATAGTAGAGAAGGAGTTGAAAAAGAATACGCAGTTCATGATACGAAAATGGCATTGACGGAAGCAAAGAATAAAGATATTAATGCATTTTGTTTAACAGTTGATAAGAATGGTCATGATTATTTGAAAACTATGACTCAAGATATGGGATATGAAGTGTTAGACGATGTTAAAGATCTGCCAGAAAGATTATTGGATTTATACCGAAATTTAACGATGTGATTATTTTATGGGTGGATTATCGTAGAGATCCATTACATTTTCTACCCAATCTGCATCTATAGAAAGTACAGGTTTTATAAATTCATTGTTTTCTGAATATGCATAATAAAATTTCCCATCTTCTGTTTTATTACCTATTTTCAATAATATTCCATCAGTAAACTCAGTTCCTTTTTGTGAGGAAGAATTAAATCTAAGTTCAATAGCATTCCCGCCATCTTGGATCCCGTATTTTTTGTAATCTTCAGGTTCGCTAGCATATGATTGCACAACTTCTATTTTTGATGGCCCTGCTACTAGGTACTGTTTTTCTGACCATAAATTTTGATTAAGCTCTACCTTATCACTAGTTTTAAGAAAAGCTGCGTAGCTGGTTCCAGGTGATTGGTTTAGCATATTATTAGTTGATTGATCTTTTGTATCTGATAAATCCATAAAATACCAGTCTTTATTATTTTTTGTTTCAAATTTTTTCGCTGGTGTAGCTTGTGATTGAATATCTCCTTTGTATATAGCTATCCCTACCATTTCTTGCGGGTCTCTTTTAACATACCATTTAGGGTATGGTAATTCATCTACTAAATCTCCAAGGACATCATTCCACATAGATGAGATAATAAACAGCTCTTCAAAATCATTTATTTGGCAGTAATAATGTTTGAAATCAGAAGTTGCACCGCCTAATTTTAAAGTTAAATTTCTTCCACCTACTAAATCAAAATTAATAATTAAATTTGGATCATCCAGTCCATACTGTGCCGGATCATCAACTTTGTCTGCAACCAATAATCTTTGTGTTTGTGGTCCACTTAATAATAGAGTTACGCCACCCCATCTTTCATAACTTGGAGGTATTCCTTTAGGATTAACAAAAGACCAAGTTCTGTCATTGTTTTTGTAAAAACCAACAGATTTATCTTTTCTGGTTACTTCTATGAAGTTAATATCATCCATAGATACTTGGTAAAACCACGGAGGGTCAATAGATACTTCTTCAGACTGATTTGATGAAAAATAATAAAATATACCTGCAGTGGCTAATGCTAATAATATTAATAAAACTGTTATTTTGTAATTCAAAATTATTTCCTATTTAAAACTGTAATCAGTGTTGATTTATCTTCGTCTCCACCAAACAACTGTACTTGTTACTAACATTAATACAAAGGGAAGACCACTTGTCCATTTTAAGAATTCCCTTTCTCTTCTATTTACAACAATGGATCTAAATGGAACAACTTTAGGCCTTATAGATATCACTTCATAATCTTCTGCCAACCACGCCATTGAATTTAAGATTAAATCACTGTTTTGATTACTGTAAAACCACTTGTTTGTTACAAAATCAGAATCTCCAAATATCATTATTTTGCTTAAATCAAAGATTGGAGCATTTGAATTAACAGGGCCTGTAGACTCAATTATAGATATCATTGAAAATGGACCTTGTATATCTGTGTTTTCATCAAATTTTGGGTCTTCTATATTTGGTTCTAACCAACTTATTGCAGTTGAAACCCCAAGTTGAATATTTTGCACATGAAATGGTCTTTCTTTTTCATCTATAGTTTCGATAATAGCTCCTGCGCCTGGAAAAAATGCAGCATTTATCTGATCGGTAATTGATAGAATTCTTTTTGTTTCAGAAGTATTGTTTCGTGTGTATTCTAATAATTTCTGTTCAGGTACAAATTGATTGTTTGATTTTTGTAATAATGGGGTTAAAAATTTACTCCCTGCCAAAGAACTTAGAGGGTCTGCTATTGGTTGTTGGGAAACAATTATTCCCCAATTACTTAATAGTTCATTCCAAGTTACGTGAGGATTTGGGTCCATCAAGAAAGCTATTCGCCCACCTGTAGCAATATAATCAGCAATCATTTTCGCATGATTTGGAGGAAGAGATGATTTTGGGCCTATAATTATTAGCGAAGCTGCGTCAGATGGAATTTTATTTACTTGTTCAAAGTTAATAGATTTCACATCATAGTTATCTCTTTTAAGACCTTCGATAAAGTAATCAATACCTTCATCAGTAACAATATTGGTGGTGACATCTCTAGATAGGCTTTTTTCTTTATGTCCATTTGAGTAATAAATTACTTTTTGTTTATCACCCATAGCAATTAGCATAGCTGTAATAAAATCTTGTTCACTAAATGGATTAAAAGCTTTTTCGTATACTGGTTGTTGTTTCCCACTTGATAAGTCTTCAAATACTATTGCTGGATACTGCATTACTCCATACTTGATTGCTAAAGTTTTGTTTAATTGAGGGTCAGTAAATCTATAGCTAAACTTTGACGATTTTTTTGCAAATTCAGAAAGCAGGTCTTCTGCATTAGTTTTCAATTGCGATTGATCATTATCAGAAGGTACAAAGAAAGCATTTGCTCTGATTGGTGTTTCCAAATTAGATAAAAGCTTTTCTGTTTGTTTAGAAAGAGAGAAAACCTTTGTGGCAGTTGTGTCGAATCTGTATGAATTGATAACGAAAAAAGAATTTGCAAGAATTATAATAGTAAGAACTGATACAAACATGATTGCAGAATTAGTTCCATACTTTCCTCTTCTCCCTTTGAAGAAAGAAGTCGTAGATTTGGGAGATAACAATAATGCCAGTAAACTTAATATTATACCTGCAATGATTATCGATAAAGCAAAATCTTTTATTTCTGTAATGATAAAATAACTTAGTCCACCAAATACAATTGAAAGTATTCCAGAAATTAATAATAGAATTACCCAATAATTTATATTAGTTATGTACGGAGTTATTTCTGTTTTTATGTATTGAGTAATTTTGTTAAGCATAAATTACCTCCACCTTCTAATTTGTAAATTAAGTGTGGTAAAAAATAAAAATAAGGTGGCAATAGAGAGATAATAAATAATATTTCCAATATCTATAACACCTTTTGTGAAGTCTTCAAAATGATAATTTAGCGCCATTTCATTAAACACTGTACTTGGTAATCCCTCCAGCATAGCTCCTAACGAATCAATGAATGATAGAAGAAGTAATAAAACCGTCCCTACAACAGCAGATACTATTTGATTTCCACTCAAAGAAGATGCAAATAACCCAACACCTAATGTTGCTATTCCATATAACATTATTCCCAAATATGCACTTAATAATGGACCTAAGTCAGGTGAGCTAAATAAATATATCAAAATAACATAGAATAAAGTACAAAGTAGAAGAGTAATAAGTATAATTGCTGAAGCAAAGTATTTACCTATAACTATTTCAATGTCTTTTACGGGAGAAGTGAATAGTAATTCAAGTGTACCTAATTTTTCTTCCTCTGAAAATAATCTCATAGTAATTAGAGGAGCAAAAATTATAAATAACAAAGTAGTAGGATCTAGATAACCACGAACATTTGCTTCAGTTATTGGATTCAAATCACCCGGCACAATACTAGTATTAAAAAACAACCATGTTAATCCAAGAAACATTGCACCTACTATATAAGCCATAGGACTTAAAAAATATGTTTTTGTTTCTTTAAGCATTATTAGTAATATATTTCTCATGAGTACTTGATCCTAATTTTTAATTTATTCAGTAGTAGTAATTCTTAAGAAAATATCTTCTAAAGACATCCCCATAGATTCTAATCTCAGTAAATCCCAATCATTATGTATAATAGTTTTTGATATTTCAGAACGTATATCTTTGGAAATATCAGATTCAATTGAAAAAGTGGTGTACTCATTTGAAGATTTGTTTACCCATAGATCTATAGAATTTACACCATCAATTTTTTCAATTTCTTTTTTTACAGCTTGAGGAGATCCAATGATATCAATTTCAATTTTTGATGTTCCTGAAACAATAGAACTTAGATTTTCTATAGTATCTGAAGCAGCTATTTCACCTTCATTTATGATTAGTACTCTTTCACAAATTGTGCTTACTTCAGGTAATATATGACTGCTCAAAACCAATGTGTGTTCACCGGACAAATTTTTAATTAATTGCCTGGTTTCAACTACCTGGTTAGGATCTATTCCTATGGTTGGCTCATCTAATATAAGTACTTCTGGTTCATGAATTATTGCCTGAGCAATACCAACTCTTTGCCTATATCCTTTTGATAATTTTGATATAAGGCTATATCTGTAGTCACCTAATTTGCATATATCTATTACATTGTCCACTTTACTTTTAATATTTTTAGAGTTGATTCCTCTAAGTTTTCCCATAAACTCAATATACGAATAAACTGTCATATCTGTATATAAAGGGACTGTTTCAGGTAAGTATCCAATTTTTTTTCTTGCTTCAATAGATTCTTGGACAATATCGTAGTTATCAATGGTTAATTCACCTGAAGTGGGTGGCATATAGCCTGTAATCATTTTCATGGTTGTTGATTTACCAGCTCCATTAGGGCCAAGAAGACCTACTATTTCACCACGCTCTATTTTGAATGAAATATCTGTAACTGCAGGGAAATTACCGTAGTATTTAGTTATATTTTTTAATTCAATCAATTTAAGTCCTTATATTAATGGAAATATCATTCTTGAAATGAAATGATAGTATATTCTATACTTTGTAGGTTTTTATAACAATATTATTATATGTATTTAATTTAAAAAAATTAATCCATATATAGCTTGAGAGGTATTTTAATTGGCATTATTAGACATATTACATTTTCCTAACCCTTTACTAAGGAAAAAATGTAATAAAATCACTGAAGTAAATAAAGATTTATATAGATTAGCTGACGATATGTGTGAAACTTTGGATTACCACAAAGGATTAGGTCTGGCCGGAAATCAGGTGGGATATTTAAAGAGAATTGTTGTTATCAAATTACCTGAAGAGAATGAATTTAGAGTATTGATTAACCCTGAAATAACTGAAACATTTGGTAGCAGAGAAGTAGAAGAAGGATGCTTAAGTGTTCCTGGATATAAAGGATTAGTAAATCGATCTTTATGGATAAAAGCCAAAGGTTTAGACATGAAGTGGAAAAAATGGAAAATTAAAACTGATGGATTATTAGCTCAAGTATTAGAACATGAAATTGATCATTTGAATGGCATAATGTATTTTGATCACTTGATTAGCCATTCTAAAGGTGACTGGCATTCTGGCCTTATTAAATTGGATGAAGAAAAATTAGATGCAAACTAAAAAATTCATTATAGATAAAAATCTAATTGAAGACGAATTTAAACATATACTTTATTCTATATCTGAATCAAAATATGTTGCATATTTAGTGGGAGGAGCGGTAAGAGATCTTATTGCTGGAAATACCCCAAATGATTTTGACTTTGTAGTGGAAAAGAATATAAATGAATTTACTAAATTTGTATCTTCATTGATAAAAGGTAAAATCGTCAAATTTGATAATCATGGTATGAATACTTTTAGAGTTATCAATATGCAAAAAAATATGTTTATTGATATAACAGAATTTCAGAATAACACGAATGGTTTAATATACGATCTTTCAAAAAGGGATTTCACTATTAATTCGATGGCTATAAAAATAGAGAAAAGCTCTGATTATCTTCAAAATATTATTGATCCTTTTGATGGCATAAATGATTTGAAAAACAAAGTATTAAGGTATACCACCAGAGATACTGTTTTGGATGATCCTCTAAGATTAATTAGGTTAGTAAGATTATCTGCCAAGCTAAAATTTAATGTCGAAAGGAATACCTTAGATTATTTTAAAAGCAATGCTTTTATGATTAATCAGGTAAGTACAGAAAGAATCAGAGATGAATTAATTGAAATTTTTTCTCTTAATAATTCTTATCAATCCATACTTTTGTTAGCTGAGATTGGTTTATTAGAACATATCTTCCCTGAAATCAAAGCCACTCGTAATGTTGAACAATTGGGATTACATGATAAAGATGTGTACGAACACCAAATAGCGGCCTTATATTTTGTTGAAAAATTATTAGATGATCAAATTTTTGGCGAAATTGATAAAGAGACATTTGCTCATGACAAATCAAAGTTTTCATATATTAAATTTGCAACTTTTTTTCATGATATAGGCAAACCAGCTACAAAACAAATTACCAAAGGGAAAATAACATTTATATCTCATGAAGATTCTGGAGCTCAGATTATTTACGATATAATGACAAGACTAAAATTTAGTTTGAAATCTAAAAACTATGTACAGATGTTAGTTAAAAATCATCTTAGATTAGGTCATTTGATATCATTAGATAAAGAACCTTCAGATAAAGCCCTAAGAAAATTAAATAGAGATTGTGGTGACTTAATATTAGAGATGGTATTTTTAGATTTTGCTGATTTCTTGTCTACTAGTCAGTATAATTTTGATAATTACCTTGACCATTACAATAAATTAAGTAAAATTTATTTCAGATTACAAAATATATCAGTTGAGTTCACTGAAAAATATACAAATATAATAGACGGGCATCAAATCATGGAAATTTTTGGATTGAATGAAGGCCCAGAAGTTGGTAGGGTTTTAACTGCTATCCAACAAGAATTTATTAATAGTGGCAAGATTACTAAAACAAAAGCATTAAAATTAGCTAAAAATTTATTAGAAAATTAATTAGAGGAAAATTTTTGAGACGTTATTGGAAATCTGTAATGTTATCCGTAGTTATAATATCTATTTCTGCTATTGTGGTTTTTACGCAAAAATTTTCAATAGGCGGAAATGAATTTGGCTCTGATGCTGTATTAGGTCTACAATTAGGATTAGATCTTCAAGGAGGAAGTCACCTTGTTTATCAATCAGATCTTAAAGATCAAGATGGTATATCAATACCTCCTTCAAGCACACAAATGCAAGCACTGATAAAAACAATTGAAAGAAGAGTAAACTCTTCAGGTCTTGGTGAGCCGAATATTCAATTAATAGGCGAAGACAGATTATTAGTGCAATTGCCAGGTATAACCGATCCCGATCGTGCAAAAAGCTTAATCGGTGAAACTGCAAGATTAGAATTCAAACACAGATACACAGACGCTAGTGATCCAATAGATGATAGCATTAATAACGGAATACAAAATGTTAAGTTAGATTTTTATCCTAATCCTTACTCTACTGAAGATGATTCGGATAAATCGACTGATTCATCTGCTACTAGTAGTGATTCATCCACTTCTAAAAATAATGTACCTGATTCGTCACCTTTAGGTATTTTTGTGAATTTTGGTGATGATGCATATAGCAGAGTTAAAACTTTACATGATCAATTAATTACTAGTTTAGAATCGCCTGGATATGACAGATTACAAGTTGAAATAAGTGGTGGAGAAGAAAATGTTAGATTTGAATTGTTAGGTACTTTTATAACTGAGGTAGATAATGAAAAACAATTTTCATTTATGATTCCATCTGATACTTATTCATCTTTAGATGATGCGAAATCTAAACTTGGAGATGAGATTGATATTGAATTTATTAGTTTATTAGTTGGTCAAAGAGACGAAATCATTGGATTAACAGGAGAAGATCTTGAAAGAGCTTATCCTGGCCAACACCAACAAACAAATAAGCCAATAATCAATATAGAATTTAATGATCAAGGTACTAGAAAATTTGCTGAACTCACAACAGAAATTGCTGCGACATCTGATAAAATTGCAATATTTTTAGATGATACCGAACTTATAAGCCCTGGTGTAAACAAGCCTATACTAGGCGGAGCGGCGTTTATTGATAGTCCTAATTTTACGTTAGATCGTGTAAGTGATCTTTCTTTAATGCTTGAATCCGGCAGACTTCCTGTTCCTATAAAATTAATTCAAGAAAGAGATGTTGATGCTGTATTAGGTGCAGATAGCCTGTCTAAGAGTTATTATGCTGCGGGAATTGGGCTGTTATTAGTGGTTGTATTTATGGTTCTTTATTACAGAATTCCTGGAATTTTTGCTTCCATAGCACTATTCTGTTATTGCCTCATAGTTATTGCTGTATTCAAATTATTATCTGTTACTTTGACATTAAGTGGTATAGCTGCAGCTATACTTTCGATTGGCATGGCTGTAGATGCAAATATTCTAATATTTGAAAGATTAAAAGAAGAATTAAGAACTGGTAAAACTTTATCTATGGCTGTAAATATTGGCTTTAATAAAGCATGGCCAGCTATTAGAGATAGTAATGTATCTACCTTGATTACGTGCTTGATATTATTTTGGTTTGCAGACCAACTTGGAGCAACCATTGTTAAAGGATTTGCTATAACATTGTCTGTTGGTGTTATTATTAGTATGATATCAGCTCTCCTTCTAACCCAAACTATTCTAAGACTATCCGCTAATTCTTTTATTTCTAAAGTTTTGACACTTTACGTACCTGCTGGTCGTAAAGATTTATTATGAGGAATATTATGAATCTTTCTGGAAATAAAATTTGGTTTTTTAGTTTTTCGTCAGTTATTATACTCATTGGTATGGTTTTTATTTTCATGGGAGGACTTAAGCCGGGAATCGACTTTACTGGAGGAAGCAGTTTAACAATCAAATTGTCTTCTTATGATTCTTCTGAAAATATTAGAGAAGCGCTTATGGGAACTGAGTTTGAATCATCTGTTGTCCAGAATTTTGGAGATAGTACATTTTTTATAAGAACATTTGATATAAATGACCAAGAGAAAGAAAAATTAGTTAATATATTAGACTCATTGACACCCGAAAAAGACGATTTACAAATTCTTTCTTTTGATTTGATTTCTCCTTTAATTGCAAGAGAAACTGTTGTGAATGCATTCTGGGCAGTTTTTGCTGCAACAATAGGAATATTTATATATATATGGTGGGCATTTAGAAACGTTCCCAATCCAATCAGATTTAGTGTTGCTTCTATTATTGCTCTTCTTCACGATACACTAATAGTTTTAGGTGTTTTTGCTATATTAGGAATATCATTAGACTTTGAAGTAAATACCATGTTTATAATTGCGTTCCTTACAGTATTAGGATATAGCGTGAATGACTCCATAGTTGTATTAGATAGATTGAGGAGTAATATTATTGATTACAGCGGAATAAGACTATCTGATGTTGTTAATTTGAGTATTTCTCAAACATTCGGAAGATCTTTGAATACTAGTATAACACTGCTAGTAACTTTAATAGCAATGTATCTATTTGGTGGTGATACATTAAAACCATTTATATTAGTTTTAATTGTAGGATTGATATCAGGTACATATTCTTCTATAGCTATTGCTACACAAATTCTTGTTTATTGGGACGAAAGGAAGAAAAAAACAGTTTGATTTATTGTTAATCAATTATTTCTAGTAACTTAGTTAATTTAGTTTTGTTTTTTGATATTAATTTATAGATATAACTAGCATTATCAAAAACTCCAGGATTCAGTTCATTTTCATAATAGGTACTTCCAATTTCTTCCATTTCTGCAATCCATCTTTCAGATTTTGAAGAAATTACCGGAAATGATTTTTTAATCTTATTAAGCGAGTCATTTTGACTATGTTTTAATTCATCAAACAAATGATCTAACACATTTAATTTTTCTGCTAATAAAATTAGTGAAATCAGCAATGCACTTGAGCCTTTTGTTAGAGATGCATAACACATTTTAAGACTAGAAGAGAGTTCTGTTTGCTTTCCTAAATTTATAACTTCAAACGCTAAAGAATTTAAGTATAAGAAGTTTTTAGCATTTTCTCCTGAAATATATAACCTTGGCTTATACTTATCATTTGGACTTGTTCCTATTATTGATCCATCAATGTAGTTACTATTTTCAAATGAATTTTTATAAAAATTCATTTCTATTTGTAATGTGGTTTTAGGAGAAATAGCATTAGCATCTAAGTAATTTACAGATTTAGACAATTTGCGTGAATATGTAGAAATTTTCATTGAAGTTTTAGTTGATGATATTGGAGGGATAATCGAAATAATCAAATCTGAGTTTTTTATCAAGCTCTCAAATGAAACTACTTGAACATTTGATTTCACCGCATTTTCTGTACTTTTTTTGCTTCTCCCGTCTAGATTAGTCTGTACAGTAAAATTGGATTTTAAAAGATATTTTGCTACGGAAGAGCCCATATCTCCCATTCCAAGCAATCCAATTGTTTTACTTTTTGTCACCCTTGACGGACTTTCATCCTAGGGTTTTTTTTGTTGATTATGTAGACTCGACCTTTTCTTCTTACCATTCTATTATTTCTGTCTCGTCCTTTAACAGATTTTAGCGAGTTAAAGATTTTCATGTTCCACCATTAATTAATACGAAAAGTTATTATAGAATTTAACTTGAAATTATTCAATTTAAACAACGTAGTATTATTAAGAACAAACAGGGTTATTAATGAATTTTTCTTTGTTTTCTTTCCAAAAACTATAATCTACATTTTCGTTATCTTCAATACCGGTAATATTCATGTTAGTTTTTATATGTTCTCTCATGTGATGCAACATGGCTGGAGTCTCTACTACTTCCCAATACTTGGTGAAAATTTGAGCTAAAGGTCCAATTGTTCTATTCCTTTCAGACCTGTATGCTTTCATTGAATCAGAAAAGTCTCTGTTTGGGTGTCCTTTTGGGAGATCGTGTATATTTTTGATAATTATTTCCCATTCTGCTACAGGTACTTCTTTGGTATAAGTTGTAGTTGCCATTAAGTTTCCGTTATAATCTAGAAATTTTTCTAATAACATAAGATGTTCGTTCATTTTAGATTCAACATCAGTATTGAATGACATAGTAGGATCAATTACAGGCGATACACCTGGGGCAACATATACAAAAGAATCGTTCATAAATTCTTTTTTCATATTTTTAAGATTAATATTTTTTATATCAGTGAATCGTTTTGCTGCTATTTTTGATTGGCAGTTTTTTATTTCTAATGCTTCTTCGTCAAATGGGGAATTGAGTTGATGGTATTCAAATACTCTTATAGGTGCCCATACTCTTGCCATCATTTCACTCATTGCAAGATCAAATTTTGTGAGGATTAATGCATCTGTTTCTGCGTTCTGATTAATTTGAGGGTTGAAAACATTACCTTCACAACTGATAAGCGTTAAAGCCATGACAAGTATGTATAAAATTTTATTTACTTTCATTAAGTTTTTGTATTTCTTTGATATATAAATTAGATACTCTTTGTGGTGAGTAGACTTGTTTTTTCCCCAACGATAAGATACTAAGTTTCTTCATAAGTTCTTTATTGTTTAAAAGATTGCTGATTTTTAATATCATTTCTTTTATGTCATTAATTGGAACTAATATACCTATTTTACCATTATCAAGTATTTCTTTTGGACCATGATTACAATCAGCAGCAATTACAGGAATGCCAAGGCAAACAGATTCAATAATCGAATTTGGTGAGCCTTCTACTATACTTGCTGATATGTAAATATCGGAATTTATAATCCATTTGTGAACTTCATTTGAAAAACCAATGAAATGAACTTTATCTGATATATTTATATCTTTAGCTAAATTCTCTAATTTTGATTTTTCTGGCCCTTCTCCAACAATAATTAAATCAATATTTATAGTTGATGAAATTTCTTTTAAAGCTTTAATTATAATATCAACTCTCTTAGTTTGATTTAGCCTGCCTACAGTAATAAGTTTGTAGGATTGTTTTTTGAATATTGGGTGAAAATTATTATCTTTCTCTATTTTTATACCAGAGTAGTCGCAAATATTCTCAATAGTAATAGCTTTGTTTTTTTTCAGTAAATTGTTTATTTCGTCTTTTGTTCCTA
>CEQM01117582.1_pt1 | contig 36284 bp, 34 predicted proteins | sample 531111 | NCBI WGS metagenome assembly CEQM01 (sample SAMEA2621278, study PRJEB7988) | marine metagenome | biome: marine biome (ENVO:00000447); feature: deep chlorophyll maximum layer (ENVO:xxxxxxxx); material: "saline water (ENVO:00002010), including plankton (ENVO:xxxxxxxx)" | depth 120 m
GGTAGCAAAATGGACTTGAGCAATAGAAGCGGCGGCTACGGGTTTATCTTCAAAGTCATCGAATAGTTCATTTATTTTTGCTTTAAGCTCCGTTTCTATGGTTTTTCGGGCTTCTTGAGAGGAAAATGAAGGTAGGTTGTCTTGTAGAGTGGACAAATCGTTAGCAATTACTTCTCCAATGAGGTCTGGGCGCGTACTAAGCATTTGCCCAAATTTAATGAAGCTGGGACCTAATTCTTGTAGAGCAATGGACAGTCTCACACCGGGGCGCTGAGAACGTACACTGCGTTTAACCCTAAAGCCCGATAATATTTTTGCGGTTAGCACTAGGCCTGAAGTGCTAGATACCCACTCTAATGGGAATAACGCGTCGTGACTTGCTAATGTGCGCGCAATCTTCACTAGGCGAATTATATTTTTTACGAACCCAAGCATGCTAAATGTTCCTAAATTCGCCAAGCAGAGTGGATTGCTACGATTCCACCGGATAAATTTCTAAAATTTATTCGACTAAACTTAGCCTTATGGAGCATAGATACTAACTCCTCCTGTTTAGGAAATTTACGAATGCTTTCTACTAGGTAGACATATGATTCTCGGTCATTTGCAATTACCTCTCCTAGTTTTGGAAGCACAAGGAAGGAGTATTTGTCATAGAGTTCAGATATTATAGGTGAAGCAACTTGGCTAAACTCTAGACATAAAAAATGTCCCCCTGGCTTTAGCACTCGATGGGCTTCTTTTAGAGCTAGGTCTATCTCAGTTATATTCCTAAGGCCAAAAGCTATCGTATAAGCATCTACTGAGGCATCTGCGAAGGGTAAGTCTTCAGCATTTCCGCACACTAATGTAGGAATATTAGGGCCTGATATTTGTCCACTATCTATGAATTTATTGCGGCAAGTTTGTAACATATTGGCATTTATATCGCAGATTGTAACTCTAACTTTATCATCACACCTTTTAATAATTTTCTTTGCTATATCCCCTGTGCCACCAGCTACATCAATTATATCCATACCGGCTTTGGGGTTGAGCTGATCTATAAGGGATGACTTCCATAGACGGTGCACACCAAAACTCATCATGTCATTCATGAGGTCGTAGTTACTGGACACAGAATCGAAAACTGTTCTTACTTTTAGTGTTTTCTCTGCCAATGGTATTTCAGTGAACCCGAAATGTGTTGTTTGTTTTTCTTTTTTCTTTTTTTGATCTGTCATAGATTAAATATATATTAGAAAATGTTACGCTGCTGGATTATTTTTTTTCGATAGTACTAATGTTTGTGCCGTAGTCATTCATCGGCTATATCTATTATTAGTTAACATAAACGCCTGGATTATTTCCCGGAATAAATATGCCTGAACTACCCGAAGTTGAAACTACCCGAAAAGGTTTACTTAAGGCCATAGAGGGGGATGTAATAAGAGGTGTTGAAATACATACTTCTGCCCTTAGGTTTCCTTTGCCAGATAATATGCACGAGCGTCTAGCAGGCTGCAAGGTTTTGGATATAGCAAGGAGAGCCAAGTATCTTTTGATTAGACTGAGTAATGGACATGAATTGCTCGTCCATCTAGGAATGAGTGGTCGCTTTCAAGTGTTTTCTCCGGGTTCAGATAAGCCACCCAGGCAAAAGCATGATCATGTTATTTTTCGAACCCGGCGTGGTTGTGAAGTTCGCTTCAATGATCCTAGACGTTTTGGGTTTATGGCCCTGCTGGCAACTACTGAGGTTAATAATCATAAATTTATACGCGATCTTGGACCGGAACCTTTAGGTAATTCCTTTAATGGGCCCGCATTAGCTGCTAAGTTATACGGGCGACGAACATCAATAAAATCAGCATTACTTAATCAGAAAATTGTTGCTGGGCTTGGAAATATCTATGTTTGTGAGGCGCTGTATCACTCTAATATATCGCCTAAAAGAGGTGCTTATACAATTCAGGGGGTTAGGGCAGAGAGATTAGCCGCTTCTATTAAACATGTATTGTTGTTAGCTATCTCTGCCGGTGGATCCTCTTTGCGCGATTTTCGGCATGCCGATGGGGGGTTAGGATATTTTCAGCATCAGTTTGCTGTTTATGGACGGGAACGAGAATATTGTCCTCGCTGTGAAATAACTGACAGATTAGAAGGTTGTATACAGCGTATTTCGCAAAGTGGAAGATCCACTTTTTTTTGTTCTCAATGGCAACGTTAAACCTAAAGTGAGCCTAATATATGCTATGGTTTTTGAATAAAAGATTATATAAGATTATAGTTAGTTTTTTCTTGCTGACTTTTCTTGTAATTCCCTTACAGGCTTTGGGCCAAAAGTACTTATCTTTTGTTGCGGACCTACCCTTGCCACCTGGTTTCGTTGAAGAAGTAGATGCGAGCTTAAGCTTTAATAAGTTGGAGGGCCGTATTGTTGAAGCTAAAGCACGAGGGAATTCTTCAAAAAATGCAGTCGTTTCTTTCTATAATACTACATTGCCTAGGTTGGGGTGGAAAAAATATAATACTAGTGGTGCTCTTAATAGCTGGTTACGCGCCGGGGAAGTTCTAGAAATTGTGTCTAAAGAGAAAAATAATATTTTGATAGTGAAGTTTTCTATCACGCCTAAATAATATTAATAATTTATCACACTCAGGATGGGGTGCAACTAAGGACGGTTTGGTTATGAGTTATGAAAACATTAAAACTGAAATACAAGAGCATGTTGGAATTATAACATTGGATAGGCCAGAGGCACTAAATGCACTTTGTGCTGATTTAATTTCTGAGTTAGGAAACGCCTTAGATGCTTTTGAAGCTAATGATGATATTGGTTGCATAGTGCTCACTGGTTCAGAGAAGGCTTTTGCTGCTGGAGCTGATATTAAGGAAATGGAGAAAAAAACTTTCATTAGTGCCTATATGGAAGATTTCATTACTGGTGATTGGGAAAAAGTAAGTAATTGTCGTAAGCCAATTATCGCAGCAGTGGCCGGTTTTGCATTGGGTGGTGGTTGTGAACTTGCAATGATGTGTGACTTTATAATTGCTGCGGACAATGCAAAGTTTGGACAACCAGAAATAACTCTTGGGACAATACCAGGGGCTGGTGGAACGCAGAGGCTTACCCGTCTGGTCGGCAAGTCTAAAGCTATGGAAATGGTCTTGTCTGGTAGAATGATGGATTCTGAAGAAGCCGAAAGGTCTGGTTTGATTAGCCGTGTGGTGCCTTTGGCGAATTTAATGGAGGATGCAGTCAAAACCGCCGGTCTTATCGCTAGTATGTCTCGACCTATTACTTATTTGGCAAAAGATTCTGTTAACCAGGCTTATGAGGTATCCTTGGCTGCGGGAATTCATTACGAGCGCCGATTATTTCATTCAACTTTTGCTTCATACGATCAAAAAGAAGGTATGGCAGCCTTTATCGCTAAAAAGCGTCCAAATTTTAAAAATAGATAGAAATAAAAAGATTGCATTTTCACTAGTGGTCTTGACGCAATAGGGAAGCCCCGTTATAAGCCGCGCCGCAGTCTACATGAAAGAAGAATTGATATTATGGCACATCATGCATCGGCGAAACAAAGAATTCGTCGCAATGAAAGACGTACATTAATTAACCGAAATCGTGTTAGCCGTATTCGGACACACGTTAAAAAGGTTGAACAAGCTATTGAAAATGGTGACCGCGGAGACGCTGTTGAGGCATTTCGGGCGGCTCAACCTGAATTACATCGCGGAGTAACGAAAGGTGTTCTAAAAAAGAATACTGTTAACCGACGCTTGTCCAGGTTATCGGCTCGTATTAAGGTTATGTCGTAAGCGATTGTAGATTATATATTTTGTGTGAAGCCGCGCCCTCGGAGCGCGGCTTTATTTTTGCAAAAAATAAAAAAAAAACAATTTTTTTCTTCAAAACTTGCTTAGAGTTGTTGCGGCCTGAGCCTGTGGTATGTATGGTAGTCCTCGCTCTTGGGCCAATAAATATAATAATTATATAATATTCATTACTAACTCGACTCACTTATTAATTATGGTGATTAGATTGTTTAATAAAACTAAGTAATAAAACCTACCCTGGTGTCAAATTGAAGTAACGGTAATAAAAAGTTAAGTAAAAGTTAAGTAAAGCAGTCTAGTAATAAAAACCTTATTTTTGTTGGTTTATTTGGAGAATTGTTCTCCGGTTTTTACGGATTGTTAAATGAGTGTGTTGCCAACTTAGGGTAAGCTAAAGACAAGTAGTCTTTCACTTGCTGGCAGGCGTTTTGGGGAGAGAGCATTTGAGTACCGGATATTACCATCACAGAAGACTATTCCAAGATTGGCCCGATAAAGTTGTTTTTGCTAATGATTGCTTAATCCAAAAATGTGGTTCTGTTATAAATAGTTCGTTTAATAAAAATACTCAGTGTTTGACATGGTAGATCATTGGGAAAATTCTAATTCAACCTTGGCTGAACAATGGGCCAGTGTAAGAGGTCAACTGCGTGCAGAGGTTGGGGACGCTGCGTTTAATAGTTGGTTAAAACCACTAACTCTGGGCGAAATTCTAGGCAGCCGATTGCGTATTACTGTTCCGACGAGGTTTATGCGGGACTGGATAGAGCAGAATTATGGGGATAGATTAACTGAGCTCTGGCAGGAGAAAAATTCTGGTGTAACTGAGGTAGAGATAATTGTTGAGCCGATTAGTACCTTGATAAAAACGCCTAGTTTGGCAGGTCGTGATAAAGATGGAGGCAATCAAAGTCTAACAGCTATTCCTCTTTCAGATCAGGGTGATAATAATGGAGAGGGTAATTTAGAGCAGTCTGACACAAAAAACGTTACTGATTTGTTGGATAAGCGATTTACTTTCAAAAATTTTATCGTTGGGCGTACTAATGAATTAGCTCATGCTGCTGCTAGAAGGGCAGCGGAATCAGATAGCGTTCAATTTAATCCCTTATTTTTATTTGGGGGTGTGGGATTAGGTAAAACGCATCTGATGCACGCTATAGCTTGGCATATAACTAGTGAAAACCCTGGGCGAAGGGTCTTGTATATGTCAGCTGAGAAATTTATGTACCAGTTTGTAAGGGCATTGAGATTTCGAACCACTATGGATTTTAAGGAGCAATTTCGTTCGGTTGATGTTTTAATGATCGATGATATTCAGTTCATTTGTGGAAAAGATTCTACACAAGAAGAATTCTTTCATACATTTAACGCTTTAGTTGATCAAAACCGTCAAATAGTTGTATCAGCTGATAAGTCACCATCAGATCTTGAGGGCATGGAGGAACGCCTGCGTTCAAGGTTAGGATGTGGGTTGGTTGCTGACATACACCCAACAGATTATGAATTACGTTTGGGGATTCTTAAGGATAAGGCAGAGAGATTGGGGGCTAAGTTGCCTGATAAGGTGGTGGAGTTTCTTGCTCACAAGATTAACTCTAACGTTCGTGAATTAGAGGGTGCACTTAATCGCATTGTTGCTCAATCGACCTTGGTTGGCGATGCGGTTACATTAGAGGTGACCCAGGAAATATTACGTGATCTCCTTAGGGCTAATGATAGGCGAATTACGATTGAAGAAATACAAAAGCGCGTAGCTGAGCATTTTAATGTAAGATTGGTAGATATGCACTCTGCGCGTCGAGCTAGAGCGGTAGCAAGGCCGAGGCAGGTCGCAATGTATTTATCTAAGCAATTAACTGCGCGCTCTTTGCCTGAGATTGGGCGCAAATTTGGTGGAAGAGACCACACTACTGTTATGCATGCCGTTAAAAAAGTAGAAGAACTTCGAACATTGGATAGCAGTTTTCATGAAGATGTTGAATTGTTACGGCGTATGCTAGAAATTTAGTTAGATTACATTATCTATCAAATTTAATGATATATTTACAAAAGCTAATTAGAATTGTTCTTTCTTAAATTAGTATGATTTCACTGTCGAATCATTCTTTTACTGCTATAATAAAGTAGCATTTGTTTTAATTTATGTAGTGTATAAACAATAGCTGTATTTGCTTCAAAGGCTTAGGTTTTTAAGGGCAATTAATTAGGCAAATATAGCTTTTATACTAACTAGTTTTATAGCCCTCTTTAGGTCGGAGAGCGGCAAAGAGAGTTTGAGAAAGACAATGAAGCTGACGATCGAACGATCTACCTTACTAAAAGCACTAGCTCATGTGCAGAGTGTTGTTGAAAGACGTAATACGATACCAATTTTAGCTAACGTATTGTTAGATGCAACTGATGGATCTCTAACTTTAACAGCCACAGACATGGACCTAGCTATAAACGAAAAAATAGGCGCTGATGTTAGCGTTAAGGGTGCGAGTACAGCTCCAGCTCATACTCTTTATGATATTGTTCGTAAACTCGCTGATGGATCACAGGTCGAAATAGAAACTGATGCGGCGGAAGGAAAGCTATTGATAAACTCAGGTAGGTCTCGCTTTAGCTTAAGCACCTTGCCTACTGAGGATTTTCCAATTCTTACAGGCGGTGACCTTCCAGTTGTTTTTTCTATACCGGCTGATGAACTGCGCGCGGTAATAGATCGCACAAGGTTTGCAATATCCACTGAAGAAACCCGTTATTATTTAAACGGTATATATCTTCATTCAGTTGACATGGGTGACAAAAAATTTCTAAGAGCTGTTGCGACTGATGGGCATAGGCTAGCAAGGGTTGAAATGCCGTTACCAGTTGGGGCAGAAAATATGACTGGGGTGATTCTACCTCGCAAGGCAATCACTGAGGTGCGTAAGTTAATTGACGAGACATTAGAAAATATAGATGTGGCCCTCAGTGAAACTAGAATTCGTATAGAATTTGATGATGTTATTCTTACTTCTAAGCTAATTGATGGTACATTCCCCGATTATGAACGTGTTATTCCAACTGATAATGATAAAATATTACTAGTAAATAGCGATGTCTTTGCGGATGCAGTTGATCGTGTGTCCACCATATCTTCAGAAAAAAGCCGTTCAATAAAATTGGTTGTAAGCCCTGGAACATTAACTTTGTCCGCGACCAGTACTGATAATGGAAGTGCCATAGAAGAACTCGAAGTTAGTTATTCTGAAGATGATATGGAGATTGGCTTTAATTCTAAATATCTACTTGATATTACTGCACAAATTGAAGGGGATAATGCTCAATTTGTCCTTGCTGATCCCGCATCCCCTACGATTGTTCGTGATTCCAGTGATGATAGAGCGTTATACGTTCTAATGCCGATGCGAGTGTGAGTAAATCAGCCCTCAGTCAGGTCGGTGAATTACAGCAGGGCAATCCTCTGCAAGAAGTATCTAATTTACCAATAAATGGTTTAAAATCGGCTATTCGGCGTCTTGACCTTAATAATTTTCGTAATTATCGCTCCTTGAGATTTGAATTGGATGATAAACCTGTCGTGCTAACGGGAAATAACGGGGCTGGTAAAACTAATATTATGGAAGCTCTGTCATTTTTGGCGCCAGGTAGAGGTTTGCGCCACGCCGCACTAGGGGATATTGCATTTATCGGTAATCAAACCGCTGCTGATAGTTGGGCTGTGGCGGTCCAATTGGACTCAAGAAATGGATTGCTGAAGCTTGGTACCGGTGTAGAATACCTAAAATCACGCGATCAACGAGTGCGGAGAGTTATAAGTGTCGATGGCGTGGTAACAAAAGGTCACTCCCAGCTTACTAAACACTTAAGTATGGTCTGGCTAACCCCAGAGATGGATCGTTTGTTTATGGAGGGCTCTTCAGGAAGACGAAGGTTTATTGACCGTATAGTTTTTGGCTTTGATTCTGAGCATGCTAGTAGGCTTGCATCATATGAGCAAGCATTACGAGCTCGCCAACGTTTATTGAAAGAGAACTCTAGTGATAATGTTTGGCTTTCGGTTTTAGAAGACACCATTGCATCTAATGGTGTAGCTTTAAGCGCCGCGCGAAAAGATGTTGTGACTAGGCTTAACGCAGCATTATCGTTTCGTAGGGAAAAAACAGATGTTCAATTTCCCAGCGCATCACTGGAGGTTTTTGGAGAAATAGATACGCTCCTTAGAACAAATCCGGCACTGGCTGTCGAAGACCGACTTAGAGCTCTAATGTCCAGTAGCCGGCAAAGTGATAGAGCCAGCGGTCGTACTGAGCATGGTCCTCACCGTAGCGACTTGTTGGTCGTTAATACAGATAAAAACATGCCAGCTGAAAAATGCTCTACTGGTGAACAAAAAGCACTTTTAATTGCTATTGTTTTAGCTTATGCCCATTTATTAACTATAGATCGTCAAGCAACACCCATAATATTACTTGATGAGGTGGCTGCGCATCTTGATGAAAAACGCCGGTCCGCTTTAGCAGAAAATATAAAGAACCTTGGTATTCAGGCTTGGTTAACAGGTACTGATGAAAGTCTTTTTGAGAGTTTTGGTGGTTCGGCGCAATACTTTAAAGTTGCCGATGCCACAGTTAGTTTGTCTGGTGGTGGACAAAATAATATATATCTAAAGGGAACCGGATCGGATGACGGATACACCAGAATTAGATGATTTAGATACTGTCGCTAAAATTATCTCTGACGAAGAATATGGAGCGGATTCTATAAAGGTGTTAAGAGGACTTGATGCTGTCCGCAAACGCCCAGGTATGTATATTGGTGATACTGATGATGGTTCGGGTTTGCATCATATGGTGTATGAGGTGGTTGATAATTCAATTGATGAGGCGTTAGCTGGCCACTGTGATACGATACAAGTAACTCTTAATCCTGACGGCTCAGTCACTGTTGCTGATAATGGGCGCGGTATCCCAACAGATCTTCATGATGAAGAAGGGGTTTCTGCTGCACAAGTGATAATGACTCAACTACACGCTGGAGGGAAATTTGATCAAAATTCATATAAAGTCTCTGGTGGACTGCATGGAGTAGGTGTTTCAGTTGTAAATGCGCTCTCTAGCAAGCTCGAGTTACGAATATGGCGTAATGGAAACGAGCACGTTATGGTGTATCACGACGGTGTTCCGGATTCAGATTTAGAGATAGTTGGCTCAGCCCCTGAAGAAATAAATTCTAGTGGCACAAAAAGTCTACGTACTGGTACTGAAATAACGTTCCTACCATCTACAGAAACTTTTAGCAGCGTAGTCTTTGTTTTAGATACCCTAGAGCATAGGTTGCGAGAGCTCGCATTTTTGAATTCGGGGGTTGTATTAATTCTTAACGATAACCGTGGTGTTGAAGAAAAAAGCATTGAAATGCACTATGAAGGCGGTTTGAAAGCTTATGTAGAATACCTTGATCGCAATAAAGCATCATTAAGTGGCGATATTGTGCATTTAGTTAGCGAGCGAGATGATGTCGTAATTGAAGTAGCGATGCAGTGGAATGATAGCTACCATGAAACAGTATTGTGCTTTACTAATAATATACCTCAACGGGATGGTGGCACTCATTTAGCTGGTTTAAGAGGGGCGTTAACAAGAACCATTAATAATTATTCACAGTCCAGTGGTTTAGCCAAACGTGCTAAACTATCACTTACCGGTGATGATGCTCGTGAAGGGTTAACGTGTGTTCTTTCTGCTAAGGTTCCAGATCCAAAATTCTCATCACAAACGAAAGATAAGTTAGTTTCCTCCGAGGTTAGACAGATTGTAGAATCAATTGTTGGGGACAAACTTAGCCAGTGGTTTGAGGAGCATCCTAACGAGGCCCGAGCCGTTATTGACAAAATAATAGAAGCTGCTGCAGCAAGGGAGGCGGCTCGAAAGGCACGTGAGTTAACGAGGCGAAAGGGCGCTTTAGATATTGCTTCTTTGCCAGGTAAATTGGCGGACTGTCAGGAGAGAGATCCATCTAAGTCTGAATTATTTCTAGTTGAGGGTGATAGTGCTGGTGGCTCTGCTAAGCAAGGTCGAGAACGCAAATATCAGGCGATTTTGCCACTTAAGGGCAAAATTCTTAATGTAGAACGTGCTCGTTTCGATAAAATGTTGTCGTCGGTAGAAATTGGAACTTTGATTACCGCATTAGGCACGGGAATACGTGAAGATTTTAATATTGAAAAGCTACGTTATCATAAAATTATTATAATGACTGATGCAGATGTTGATGGTTCACATATAAGAACACTATTACTGACGTTTTTCTATAGACAGATGCCAGAGTTAATTGAAGAAGGACATTTATATATAGCGCAACCCCCACTTTTTCAGGTGTCTCGGGGCAAATCAGCGGTTTATTTAAAAGATGAACCTGCATTAGAAAACCATTTAATTGAATCAGGAATTAGTGAGGTTGTATTAGCATTGCCTGATGGGGATCAGAGGGGTGGTGAAGACCTACAAATAATGTTGAATACGGCAAGGGAAGTGCGCAGTTTAATGAGACCATTGACTCAACATTTGCCTAATTCAGCAGTAGTTGAGCAGGCCGCTATAGCGGGGGCACTCGATCCTGAGGTTTTGGCTAACCCGGAAAACTCTAGAGGTGCTGCTGAATATATATCCCTTCGTCTTGATGCGCTCTCGCCTCCTCTAGAAAGGGGTTGGCAGGGAACGGTTGATACAAACGGTGGTTTAGCATTCAGTCGATCTTTACGTGGGGTGCCCGAGCGCTTAGTTGTTGATCAAAAAATAATAAACTCTTCGGAAGCTCGAGGTTTAAATTCTTTGCGAGAAGAGTTGCAGAAGGATTATATGCGCCATCTAACACTTGTCACTAAAGATAAAGAGTATCCTATAACTGGTCCTATTTCTTTACTAAACGCGGTCTTAGACATAGGACGAAAAGGCCTATCCATATCTCGTTATAAAGGACTTGGTGAAATGAATCCGGAACAATTGTGGGAGACTACTCTAGATGTTGAGGCTCGTTCTCTTTTGCAAGTGCGGGTAGCTCAGGCAGAATCTGCTAAAGATCTGTTTACTACATTGATGGGAGATGAAGTTGAACCTCGCCGAGAGTTTATACAGCAGAATGCTCTGAAGGTGGCTAACCTAGATATTTAAAGCCTATTTTTATATGGTTAAACAAAAGCGCTCTGATAATCTAAAGAACTAAATTTAAATATAAGAGTGAGAATGGCTTAGGGTATATTGGCCTTTTTTAATAAAACTATCAATCTTGTAGCGCGGTTTATAAAATGGACTGTGGTTATAGTGATTTGGGGTGTGCTTATTAGCGCACTGGCTGTAGTTTATTTTGCTTGGGACTTGCCGTCTATTGATGGCCTTAGCAGCACTTCAGCAAAAATGCGAAGACCAGGTGTAATAATTACTGATGCTGAGGGTGGGCGTTTAGCTTCTTATGGAGATCTTTATGGAAGTCTTTTAGATGTTAAAGAACTTCCTCTCCACTTGGTGCAGGCCGTCGTTGCGATAGAAGACCAGCGCTTTTTTAGACATAGAGGGTTTGATGGTCGGGGTTTAATAAGAGCTATGACCGTTAACTTGCGCAAGGGTCGGTTCGTCCAAGGGGGATCAACTTTAACTCAACAACTTGCAAAAAACCTATTTCTTACACCAGAGCGCACTATTGATCGTAAAATTAAGGAGCTAATTCTAGCATTTTGGCTTGAACATAATTTTACAAAAGAGGATTTGCTTTCTATTTACTTAAATCGAGTTTATCTAGGTTCCGGGACTTATGGGGTAGAGGCGGCCTCTCAAAGGTATTTTGGAATATCTGCTCGAGATTTAGATGTTTATCAATCTGCAATTCTTGCCGGTCTTTTGAAAGCCCCGTCTAGGCTAAACCCTGCCTATAATCTGGAGGCAGCAATAGGCAGGGCGAATATAGTTTTGTCTAAAATGGTTGAGCAGGGGCTTTTGCCTAATTCATTTGTAGATAAATTAAATATAAAAACTGTTTCTCAGGGATTTGTATTAAATAATCAGAAACACTTATCTAAAGATATGGAAAGATCTGAATATAGCAGGCGTTATTTTGCTGACTGGGTACTTGACAGTGCGGTAGCTATAGCAAGCAACAGGAGCAGTGACCTCACTGTTTATACTACTTTAAGCCCCCACCTTCAAAGACTAGCATATAAAGTCATTAAACAAATAGATATTGAGTCCCAAGTAGCATTGGTTGCAATGACCCCGCAAGGCAGAGTTTGCGCTATGATTGGTGGCCGTAATTACAAAAAAAGCCAGTTTAATAGGGCAACTCAAGCTTATCGGCAGCCAGGTTCTGCCTTTAAACCAATTGTGTATCTACCTGCGGTTGAGGCGGGGATGAAACCAGACACAATTGTTTTGGATGCACCAATAACAGTTGATGGTTGGTCGCCTAGAAATTTCTCGGGTAGATTTTACGGTAAAGTATCACTTCTTGATGCAGTTGCGCGTTCAATTAATTCAACGGCTGTAAGGGTTGCTGAAGACATTGGACGAGATAATATCTTAAAGGCTGCGCGTCGCTTAGGTATTACATCAGAACTTACAAGCCATCCCTCACTATCACTGGGGACTGGTGAAGTAACACTACTTGAGCTCACTGCTGCTTATGCGGTATTCGCTAATGGTGGTAGGGCTGTTTTGCCTTATGGTTTAGTTGAGGTTAGGTCAGGCGAACAAAGACTATATCACAGAAGAAAATTATCTAGTCACCAAGTTATAAATTCTAAGTATGTTGATGTCATGGAAACACTGTTACGTGCCGTTATTCAAAAAGGTACAGGTCGTGCAGCAAACTTTGGTTATATGGCAGCAGGCAAGTCGGGAACAAGTCAGCAATCACGAGATGCCTGGTTTATTGGGTATACGGATAAACTCGTAACGGGAGTATGGCTAGGTAACGATAATAATAGCCCTATGAAACAAAAACGAGGGAGATCCATCACAGGAGGAGGTATTCCAGCCGAAATTTGGAAAACCTTTATGAGTGCTGCCCATGAAGCGCTGCCACTAACTTGTAAGTAAACAAACTTTTTAGGCTAATAATACGTAAGTTGCTGAGCAAGCTAATATAAGCAAGGCTATATTTCTAAAAACACGCTCAGACGAATATGGAAAAATTAAGGAGCCAATAAAAATTCCAACAATAAATGAAGGTACTAATAAGGCTGTACGCCAAATAACATATTGATTGAAAAGCCCTAGTAAATAATAAGTTACTGCTAAGCCAATTAAGACAATAGTAAAATAACCTATCATATTGGCGCGTAAAGTTGTTGGTTTATCCTCGCCAGCCATTAAGTAGAGAATTACGGGGGGGCCTCCTATTCCAGTTGCGCCAGAAAGTAACCCACTCATAGCCCCAACAAGACCACTTATGATTGATGTCCGTTTACCTTTATAACGCCAACCTGACCATAAAGTTATTACAAGAATGAGAACGGCAATCGCCACAATGCGACGGATTATATCGCTAGGTAGAATGATTAATAGCCAAGAACCAGCTGGTATTATTAGTAACGCTGGAATTCCTAATAGCCACACCAGCTTCCATTGTGCGTTGGGAATTGCCCTGGGAGTTAGTTGTATTGCTGGAACGAACTCGATTAATGCAGCTATAGGTATACCAATTGTTGGGCCCCAAAGTAGACTTAATATAGGAGCATTGATCATTGCAGACCCAAAACCCGCGAAACCTCTGATAAGTCCTGCAGTCAATAAAGTTATTGATGCGATGGCAAGGTCTATGTTCCAAATACCAGATGGTAATAAATTGATTGTTTCGTTCATGCTAAACCAGTTGAATTATTGGCCCACCTGCCTCTTCGGCGTCATTAGGGTCGTGAGTAACAAGTAAAGTGGGAAGATTATTTTTACGCACATGTCTATATACAAAAGAACGAAAGCGAATTTTTAAATCCAGGTCTAATTTTGAGAATGGTTCATCTAGCAAAAGGGCATTCGGCTGAGAAAGTAATGTTCGCATAACTGCTATACGACCTTTTTGACCGCCGGATAAAGTATTAGGATCTTGATTTTCCATACCTCTTAATCCAGCCTCGCTAAGTGCTTTTTGTACCATGTTCTGTCGTTTACGCCGGCCAACAATAGATGATGGTATGCCAAAAGATAAATTTTCTCCTACAGACATATGGGGAAATAATAAATCATCTTGGAATAATATCCCAATATTTCGTTCTTCAGGAGGCTTGTCTAATATGGTTTTACCACCGAGATGTATTTGGCCACATGTGCTGAAGTCATTTGATATAGTTCCGCATATAAAAGACAAAAGAGATGATTTACCGCAACCACTGGGGCCCATAACGCTAACAATACTTCCTTGTGGGATTTTTATATTCAGTTTTTCGAATAGTTTATACCCATTTATAGATATACCTACTTCTTTTAACTCAAGAAGTCCTTCAGGTTTTATGTTATTAGTATCTAATTTCATCAATATGTTTACTTAAAAAAACAGGAAGAGTTTAATGAGAAAATTTGTTTATATTTAGTAGTATAATATAGCCTCTTATGCCAATTTATAGTGGTTGTTTTTGAATCTATGTTCCTGCCTGCTTTTTACCTCAGTAAAACGGAACGTTAGTATATGTTCTGTAGCCTGAGGAAGTAAGTCACATGACTGATACATCAATAAGAAAAAAAATGTTTCGATGGACGCCATTATTGTTATTGATTGTGCTAGGGGCTCTATGGGGGGGGAACCCTTCCTTCTCTAAAGGTTTAGCAATTGCCGGGGTATCGCCATTCTCAGTTGTGTTTTGGCAGACTCTTGGGGCTGGTTTAATATTACTTATTGTTTGTTTAGTGCGACGAACAAAGCTAAGGTTTGGGGCTAAGCATTTAATTTATTTTGGATTTATGGGTATTGTAGGTATCGATGTTTCATATGCAATATTAGTGTATACTGTGGAGCATTTATCAGTAGGTTATGTTTCTGTTTTAATACTTTTCTCACCGTTGCTTACCTACACCATTGCTTTAATGTTTAGAATGGAACCAATCGTAAAAAGCCGTGCAGCAGGTATTGTAATTGGTCTAGCTGGAGCTGCCGTACTTGTCGTTCCTGAAGGTAGTTTACCTTCTCGTGATTTATTGCCATTAGCACTTCTAGCTTTTATTACACCTTTAGGTTATGCAGCTGCGAATGTTTTTGCAGATCTCGCTCGTCCACCTAATTCTGACAATGTTGCGCTAGCGATGGGTACAATGTTTGCAGCAGCTCTGGGAGCGCTTATTGGAAGCTTATTAGATGATAGTTTTTATCCAATATGGGAAAACATAGGTCATACTGAGACGCTACTAGCTTTTTTTGCGCTTTCGACCTCAGTGGCATTTTTAATATTTTACGCGATAATAAAAATGTCTGGAGCTGTTTATCTTGGGCAAGTTGGGTATCTCGGTACTGTATTTGGTGTTTGCTGGGGAATTTTATTCTTTGCTGAGAAACCAAGTGTTTGGTTATGGTTAGCGGCTATATTAGTAGCCATTGGGGTTGGTTTAGTTAATCTGGGAAAGGGGTCCCATGATGAAAACATTTCTAGCGAAACTTAACTAAAAGCTTCATAACACCACATGCATGATATTTTCTAAAATGAAGTACCGATTTGAAACCTCACCGGGTCTTTCTAAGCCTTTTTTGCCTCTGCTTCTACTTTTAGCCTTGGGGTCTTTATGGGGCTTAAGTCCTGCTTTTACCAAATTTCTGGCTTTAGAAGGAATTTCTCCTATTGGAGCAGTGTTTTGGCAAACTTTAATAGCGGGTACAGGGTTATTAATGATAATTCTGATTAGGGGGGTTAAGGTTAAATTCAACCAACGTTATGTAAGTTATTTTGCTATAATGGGTTCGGTTGGCATAGCACTGCCTAACTCTAATATGGTTTTTGTAGTTGAACATATACCTGCGGGCTTGATGTCAGTTATAATAGTTACTGCTCCTGTTATTACTTATATAGTTGCCGTAATAATCCGTCTGGAAAAATTAGATGCTTGCAGGGCAGCTGGGGTATTATTAGGTCTTATAGGAGTAGGAGTTCTAGTGCTGCCGCGAGGCAGTTTGCCATCTGCTGATATGTTGCCTTATGCATTACTTGCTTTTATTACTCCTACGGCCTGGGCCCTTACTAATGTATACGCAGAGGCAGCGAGGCCAATGGAAGCTGATTCTATGGTTTTAGCGATGGGGACTATGTTCTCTGCTTCAATAACTGCCTTGGTTGCTTCTATTGCAACCAACACTTTTCATCCAATCTGGCTAGATTTTAACGTGGGTGATCAAGCCTTGATCGCTTATGGTTTAATTACGGTATGCACCTTCTTCTTGTATTTTACTGTCGTATCAATGTCTGGTGCTGTTTATTTGGCTCAGGTTGGCTATATTACCACACTAATGGGGCTTGGTTGGGGGGCCTGGTTTTATGGTGAAGAGCCAAGTGCCTGGTTGTGGATAGCAGTGGTTCTTGTTTTCGCCGGCTTAATGTTAGTAAATTTTGGTAAACGCAGAAATAAAATATAATTTTTTTTATTTATAACCAGAAAAGTTGAAAGATTGATTATGTATGATGGACCTATAATTGATACTCATCATCATCTGTGGGAAGTAAAAAATTATCCTTGGTTATTAGCTCCTACCTCTCCTAAAATATTTGCTGATACCTATGAAGAATTACAGCAAGACTATCTTATTGAAGATTTAATATCTGATTTTGGAGTCTATAATATTACTAAGTCAGTACATGTACAGGCTCATTATGATAGTTCAGATCCTGTGGGAGAAACAAAATGGCTGCAATCTATAGCTGACAAACATGGCTTTCCGCATGCTATAGCAGGATACGCCAAGCTTTCGGACCCTTTGGTAGAAGAAGTACTTTCTGCTCATTGTCTCTACCCAAATTTTAGGGCGGTTCGAGATGTTGTTTACTGGGAAGAAAACAATCCGGTTAGGCAAGCAGTGGACCGACCTGATTTCTGTTTAAGTAATGATTATCGCTATGGGGTTTCTCTACTAGAAAAATATGGAATAACACTAGAATTGCAGGGTTTTCCCAATCAATTTACCCACTTTTCTGAACTGGTTTCTGATAATCCAGGGGTAAATTTTTGCTTAGTACATGGAGGTCTATTAACCAGTGATGATGATAATATATTTGAAAAATGGAAAGTGGCCTTATTACCTCTAGTAAATCATGAAAACGTATTTATTAAATGTTCTGCTACTCAGCTTTTTAGTTTTGGTGGGGTGAGCCGTTCTCAAAATCAGATTTCTCGACAATATAACACGCTATTAGACCTATTTGGAGCCAACCGTTGTTTCTTCGGTAGTAACTTTCCGGTTGAGAAACTTAAATCGACTTATAGCGATATGATGAATATCTACATGGAGGCTGTAAAGAACCGACCTGAAGAAGAGCAAAGCGCCTTTTTTCATAATACAGCAGAGCGATTTTATCGTCTTTAGTATTGTCATAGATGTTATGATTTCGGTATGGAGAAGTTTGCCTCTGAAAGACGCTTACTTGCTTTTGCGAGATCAGCTGAAGTTGTTTGCAGGAAAGGGGGGCGTGCAGTTCTCCATCCTGTATCTCCAAAAGTTTTTTCTAAGTAAGCCTTCATTGCAGGAATGGTGGCCATTCCACTAAATGCATTTCTTAAGCGCGTAAGATGTATTTGCTCTTTATCCGCGTCGCTTTCTTTCCAGTTTTTATAGACTCTTCCAGCATAGGGAGCTGATATGTTTACCGTAGCTGAAATGCAGCCTACTCCCCCAAGGCGAAGAGCAGGAACAAGAAACTCTTCTGAACCTGGGAATAAACGAAAAGTGGGTAATTCTTTAAGAATTTTTTTCATTCGTGGCCAGTCTCCTGAACTATCTTTCATACCTACAATTGTATCTGGAAATGTTTTATGAAGTTTGGCAACTAACTCAATAGGTAATTCGAAACCAACCTGTTGAGGAAAGTTGTATAAGTAAATTTTTAGTTCTGGATCGTTAATCTTATCTACAATGTTAGCAAAAGCCGAAAATAATCCTTCCATGCTTGGTTTTTTATAATAAAACGGAGGTAACATTAATACTCCACCTGCCCTACATTCTAGAGCGCGCTTAGTGAGGGTTATAGTATCTGGAAAAGCACAGCAACCAACACCTGCTATCAATTTATTACCAGAAATACCTGCATCAGCAAGAGACTCTAGAATTGATAATCTTTCGTCTATACTTAGTGAGTTTGCTTCTCCCGTAGTGCCTAAAGGGGCTATTCCATCACAGCCATTGTCTAGAAGCCAATTACAATGTTTTATAAATAGCTTAAGATTAAGAGATAGATCAATATTCATGGGGGTTAGCGCGGCAGCATAGATGCCAGTAGGCTGAGTTTGTTTATTCATTTAGTCTTTACCTATTATTCTTCTAAAACATTCAAATGAGTTTGATTTTATTATGGCTTTTTCTTCCTTAAGGGAGGAGCTCCGGGCGAGTTTTTGTTATTAAGCCAATTAACAATATGGTCCTCAATGTCCTCAATAAGTTCTTCGTTTATAGCTTGATTCCTTATGGAAATCCCTGCCTCATGCACAGAATGACTATTGCCAGATATAAGCGGATGCCACCAGTATAGGGTTTTACCTTCGGCTAACAACCTATATGCGCAAGTCTGAGGCATCCAGTCTAACTCACCTGCATTTTGGGCTGTAAGTTCAACGCAATCAGGAACATTTGTTGATCGGTTTTTATAATCAGTACATTGACATGTGTTGAGATCGAGATACTTACAAGACACATTAGTAAGAGCAGTTTGGTTGCTTTCAATATCTTTGAGTTTGTGCAGACAGCATTGTCCACATCTATCACAAAGAGATTCCCACTCTTGATTATTCATCTCATCGAGTGTTTTAGTTTTCCAAAACGGGTTTTTATTCATGAAAGTATATTCATCAAATAGAATCTCCAAGTTATAGCTTCATAAGACTTATCAGAAAACGGGAGTACATTTTCTAATTGCCATATAATTTTTTGTATCATCCTAAAAACTATTATATAGAAAGCAATGTTTTTTGTAAGAATACTTGACCTTAAACTTCTAATGTAGAAACACTTATTATATGTGGTTAAGAATTTTAATAATGATTTTATCATTTTTAGGCTCGTCAACAGAAGTGCTCTTGGCGGGTACCGAGATTTTTCAAGAGGATCCGGTGATTGTTGCTACCTACGAAAATAGACCTAATGAGTTAAGAGACCTTATGGTAAGAAGGGCGTCCACCAGTCGTACTGACCAAGATGGAAAAACAGCTCTTATATGGGGAGCTATACAGGGATCTTATGCAGCTATAGAAGTGTTAATTGAATTTAAGACAAGGGCAGATATTACAGATGTCTTAGGAAATAGTGCATTATACTATGCGTCAGGTAACGGGCATTTCGATGTAGTGGAATTACTATTAGAAGTTGATAAGCTTATTGATAGGGAAAACCTCGATGGCCGAACCGCATTAATGAATGCAGTGGAGAAGAATCAAACTGAAATTGTGCTATTATTAATAGAACATGGCGCAAATATAGAGCATACAGACTTCACTGGTCGATCGGTTTTGGATGTGGCTAAGAATAGTCGTTCTCGAAGGCTGGTAAAGGTTATCGAGGAGGCTTACGCTAATTAGATTTTGCATGAAATAAAGGTAACTGGTCTTGGAGATAAAAAATTATTAATATCCTTTGTTTCAGATAAATTTTTAGCTTTTCAATAAAGCTAACATAGCTGTGTGATCCGCCTCTAATACACTCTCAGATGTTACATGATGATTTATATGAAATACTGCCCATGCACCGTTTGGATGACTTTCAGTTGGCTCAAAGTAGTCGAGGCGAGTGATTGAACAGTTATCTATTTGGCATGACAAAGCTACTTCTGGGTCAAGATTTAATGCACATCCGATTGCTGCACGAATTACACCTCCATGTCCGACGGATATTATATTTTCCCCAGCATATATTTTGGTTAACTTCTTAATAACAATAGATACTCTTTGCATTAAATCGTTAAAGCTCTCGCCGTTTGGTGCTTTAGTATCAGCAGAGGCCAACCAGAATAAATGTTTGGGATTAAGTGTAGCATAAACTTCTTCACGAACTTTACCCTGCCAATCTCCAAAGTTTTGTTCTCCTAAATTATTTTCTACTATTGCTTCCGGTAAAATTAGGCCTGCAGACTTTATGGCGTCAGCAGTTTGTTTAGTGCGTTTAAGATGACTTGTGACTAATATTGCATTCTCTGGCAGGAAACTTGCTAATGCTTTGTATGTTGGTGGATCTTCAACGTTAGCTGCAGGGTCAGTATTACCGTAGATGCGCCCGCCCGTTGAAGTAACAGGTGCATGTCGGACCCACCACCAAGAGGTTCGTGTGCTCATGCTATATTTCCTATAATAATAGCGCTGGTTACGACTAGAACTGTAGTCTCAGCGACCTGTTGAATGCCCCATAAAATATCGACTGTATAGCCCTGTATTTGCCATAATGCTAACCAACCTATAGCAAAAGCACTAGCCCCTCCTACTATCAGTATAATTATAAAACTAGTTCCTACAGGTGTAATTAACATTAGCGCTAGCAATAAAAAGCCTAAAACCAATCCTTTCCATATATTTCCTTCCGTGGGCGTAATTATCCATTCTGAGGGAAGCTCTTCTATGAGAGGTGGCAGCCAACGCATGCTTGGGGCTATAAGAGAACGGCTCCACACGGCAGCGGCTATAATTGCTGCTGCTGCGGCTCCTGCGTCGACATATGCAATGCTAGCTATGGCAGCGACTTTAGAAATCGTGACAATGGCTAGACACAGTATGCCATATGAGCCTCGGTTTTTAGATCTCATAATAGCTATTTTTTGTTCTTGGTTTTTTCCACTTCCCAATCCGTCTATAAGATTTGCTAGACCATCTTCTTGGGTTGCCCCAGTAATCCATATAATAAGCCCTACTGATAAAGCTGCAGCAACTGGCTCTGGAACGCCTGTCCATATAAGTAATATTAGTGTAAGTGCCCCCAACCCTCCTATTGCAACCCCTACAATAGGAAACAGCCATATAGCTTTTGCTAGATCGTCGGATGTAATAATATAACCTTTATTGGTGATGTTTACTGAATTGTGCGTTAAGAAATATTTAGCTAGTCGCAACTGTTCAACTATATCGGATGATTGTGTCTCATCATCTGATGAATTAGGTTTGGATAGTTCAGGATTTGAGCTCATAGTATACTTATACGTTAAATAGTAATTTTACGGAACGGGAAATCCTCTTAACAATAGTGAGAAAAAAATGGCAGAGGTTTCTAATCTATCAAATTCTAAAAATACCAGTAGCATAAATTTTGCTGAAATTCTCAAATTATTGGACGATTTGCCTAAAGCAGACATGGAGTCTACAAAAACAACCCAAAAGCATGAAAGTAAGAAAGCTGAATTTGTAGGATCGCTTGGCCGCTTGGATGAGATTATAAGTTGGTTATCAATTTGGCAAGGGAAGTATCCACCGACAATAGACCATCCGAGAATATGTATATTTGCTGGAAATCATGGGGTTACAGATCAAGGTATAACACAATATTCTTCTAATATGACGGCGAAGATGGTGCAAGATTGTATCTCTGGAGGGTCACCGGTTAATCAATTAGCAGTTTTGGCTGACGCTGATTTGAGGGTGTATGAGATGGCTTTAGAGCAGCCGACTCAAGACTTTACCCAAGGGCCTGCCATGACCGAAGAAGAATGTGCTCGTGCAATTGCATATGGAATGCTGGCCGTTGAAGATAATATTGATTTGCTTGTTTTGGGAGAAATGGGGGTTGGTAATGAAACTTCAGCATCAGCCATGTGTTGCGTTTTGTTATCAGAAAACATTGAAGATTGGTTTGGTAATAAAAAACAAGAAAAAAGAACAAATAGTGTCAATACATTGGAAGCTATTAGAGCTGGGATAGAGGTTAATAAGCCGTTAATACGTGACCCCTTAAACGTTTTGCGTTGTTTGGGAGGCCAGGAAATTGCTGCAGAAGTGGGGGCAATTATAGCAGCTCGTATAGCTAGAATGCCTGTTTTACTGGATGGGTTTGTTTCTACTGCTGCAGCTTTGGTATTACATAGAATTAACCCAGAATTAATTTTGCATTGTTGCATTTCACATTTATCTCCAATACCGCCTCATTCAATTGTATTAAATGCACTTGGTAAGCGGCCCTTACTTGAACTAGGCATTTCTATGGGCGGAGCTGTTGGAGCATCTGTTGCAATAAACCTTATACGTGCTTCTATAGCTTGTAGAACTATAGTAACCGACAATAATTAAATGTTGTTAATAATCCGGATAACCAGATAGTATTACTTTTATAAGGTCTTTAGATTTTTTATGAAAGAATCATAAAAAATTAGCTAAAGTGGACTCTAAATGCTGTTGCCTTATTAAGGCGTATAAAATTGTGGTTGATGCAAAATGAACCAGGCCGAAGAAATAGAAAACTTAACGCCTGATGCAGCAACTGTTTCTCCATCAGGGTCGTTATTTGTTATTGATGGGCGGGTGCAGCTCAGGACTTTAACAAGAATTCGATGGATTGCTGTAATTGGTCAACTAATGGCACTGTTTTGGGTTCAATTTGGATTGAACTGGTCATTACCAATAAATTTTGCCCTGTTAGTTGTTGGTATTTCAGTACTATTGAACCTTGTAATGACCTTTAGGCACCCTGAACAAGGGTTACTTAAAGAATGGGAGGCCGCCGCATATTTAGCTTTTGATACACTTCAATTAGCTTTTTTACTTTATCTAACTGGAGGTCTGACAAATCCCTTTGCTTTACTGTTCTTAGGGCCGGTAACAGTTTCTGCGACTGTGTTAACTAGAAGGGCAACCGCAATTTTATGTGGTTTAGTAATTGTATGTGCGACAGCCCTAGTTTTTAGACATTTGCCTTTGCCCTGGACTGATATAGGGCTGGAATTACCAAGTTTATATGTTTGGGGCTTATGGACTGCAGTTGTAATTGGAACACTATTTTTAGCGGTATATGCGGGTAGTTTAGCTGCTGAAAGTCGACGTATGTCTAACGCGTTATCGGTCACGCAGCTTTCACTGGCACGTGAACAGCAATTATCAGCGGTTGGTGGTTTAGCTGCTGCAGCTGCTCATGAGTTAGGAAGTCCATTATCTACTATCTTAGTTACAGCGACCGAGTTAAATCGGGAAATGCAGCCTAATAGCGAGTTTAATGATGATATAAAGATTCTGTGCGCTGAAGCTGTGCGTTGTAAGGAAATATTAGCCGAGCTACTAGTGCAACCATCAACAGAAGATAGTGGGACTCCTTTTGCTCGTATAAATTTGTCTGACTTGGTTCGTTCAGCGGCTGATAGATATCCAAAAGAAGGAGTTTCTTTAGACGTTGATGTATCAACTGAGGATAATAGTAAAGAGCCTATTGTGTTTAGCAGTCCGGAGTTTAATCATGGACTGGGTAATATAGTACAAAATGCTTTACAGTTTGCAAATGAAAAAGTTTCTATACAAATATCCTGGTCCATTAATTCTATATTTGTTATTATAAGAGATGATGGACCTGGTTTTTCGCCTGCTCTTCTAGACCGTGTGGGAGAGCCATATATTTCTACACGAGAGGACGATCATTTGGGTTTAGGTCTATTTATAGCACAATCTTTATTACAACGCACTGGTGGACGATTAACTGTCAGTAACATAAGGGGTGAAGGCGGTTATGTTGAAGGTAGTGAAGTATTGATTAAATGGTTGCGGAGTAGTCTTGATATTACTGCAATGAAGAGGTAATCGAGACCCCATGCAACAAGAAATTAAATCATCTGGCAATGAAATTATTGGTTCGTCTAGTGATATGTCGCTTTTAATAGTGGATGACGAACAAAATCTTCGAAATCAACTAGCCAAAGCTATGGAACGCAGAGGGTTCATTGTGTCAACAGCTGAGAGTGTTTCCGAAGGAAAACAGTTAGCAGTCGATAACTGTCCGAAATATGCGGTAGTTGATTTACGTCTAGGCGATGGTAGCGGTCTAGAGGTAGTGGAGGTTTTACGCAAAGCTCGCAATGATGTTCGTATTATAATGTTAACTGGTTATGGTAACATTGCTACAGCAGTTGTTGCGGTAAAGGCTGGTGCTGTGGATTATTTACCAAAACCCGCTGACGCGGATCAGGTGGCTGCCGCTCTTTTAAGTCATGAAAATGCAATGCCTCCTCCTCCTGAGAGACCAATGTCTGCTGACCGTGTTCGTTGGGAGCATATTCAGAGAGTTTATGAGCAATGTAACCGTAACGTATCAGAGACCGCGCGCAGATTAAATATGCATCGGCGGACCTTGCAGCGTATTTTAGCCAAACATGCTCCGCGCGAATAAAAACATGCAGACAGGAGTACTAAATTGTATAAATTTGGGTTTACAGCATGCCCTAATTATAGATGCAATTTTATTATAACGTGACGCTTATGAAACATCATCTCGATAATTGGTTAAGGTCACTGCGCAATGTCAAAATTTTGTGTGTGGGTGATATTATGTTGGATCAGTATGTCTACGGAGATGTAGATAGAGTATCACCAGAGGCACCGATACCGGTTTTAAATATTAATACCCGTTCATATGTTGTTGGTGGCGCAGGAAACGTAGCTTGCAATATATCAGCAATTGGCGGTATAGCGAATTTAGTTGCGGTGACTGGTGACGATCTAGCTGGCTCTCAAATAAATAATCTACTAGATGATGACCAAGGGGTAATAAATAGCTTAATCGTTGGTAACGACTATGCTACCACAGTGAAAACTCGTTTTGTTGCTGATGGCCAACATTTACTGAGAGTTGACGATGAATCAATTGATATTTATTCCGCGCAATTTCGTGAGAGTATTTTTTCGACTGTTGAGGCTTTATTAGGCCAGGAGCCGCCAGGAGCAATAGTACTATCTGATTATGGAAAGGGAGTACTGTCTGGGAGCATAACAAAAAACATAATTACAGCTGCAAAATTATTAAATATACCTGTTATTATTGACCCTAAGGGCACTGACTACTCTAAATATTATGGTGCTGACATCCTTACTCCTAACCGCAAGGAATTAAGTGAATCTTCACTTTTACCTACAAGAACATCGGATCAAATTGTTGCTGCTGCAGAAAACCTTATTGATCGTTTTGCTATTGGAAGTGTTTTAGTAACACGCGGTAAGGAAGGTATGTCCTTGATTACATCCAATAATTCTCCATTGCACTTACCTGCTCTCGCACGGGATATATTTGATGTTTCAGGAGCTGGTGATACTGTAGTTGCAGTAATGGCTGCTGGAGTTGCTGCGGGCATGAACTCCGCAGAAGCGGCTGAATTGTCAAACGTTGCTGCCGGTATAGTTGTCGGTAAGATAGGAACAGCCGTTGTACGAAACATAGATCTATTTCATGCGTTGAGTGGCACTGTAAGTGAAGAAAAAAATATTGTTGATAAAAACCAGCTAAACAAGAGAATAACTGAATGGAGATCACGAGGTTTATCGATAGGATTTACTAATGGCTGCTTTGATTTAATGCACCCGGGCCACATCAGCTTGATTGAACAGGCTAAGTCAGAGTGTGATAAGCTTATTATTGGTCTAAATAGTGATGATTCTGTATTTCGATTAAAAGGGGAAGGGCGCCCTGTACAAAATTCGGTTGCCAGGAGTCTAGTTCTCGCATCACTATCTTCCGTAGATGCTGTAATCGTTTTTGATGATGATACTCCTATAGATTTGATTAAATTAATGCGCCCGGATGTATTGATAAAAGGCGCCGATTATTTGATTGAAGATGTTGTTGGCGGAGAGTTTGTTTGTTCGTACGGGGGACGTATAGTTTTGGCCGACTTAATAGATGGGTATTCAACAACAAAGACTATCGCTCGTCTTTTATGTTAGACATATAAAGTCCTTATCAAAGGTATTAAAAACATAAGAGCATCTATTAAGATTATTTACTCAACCCGGCACGAATTCGTAAGGCTTTATCATTTATACTCAATTCTTGCCCTGCTAAGTCATAGGCGGCCTCGCTGCACAGCCACGACATAACCTTAGCTGGGGTTTTTACTCCCCAATGGTCTTCTTTTTTTATTTTACTAATGGGATTTACACCTGATGTTCGAATTTTTGTTTGCATGTCAGTATCGACTGTTCCGGGGGCATAACCGTATATGCGAATTAAATCTGAAGAAATTTCTTTTGCAAAAGACTGGGTTAACATTGCTAGCCCAGCTTTTCCAGCGCAATAAGCGCTCCATCCGTCTTGCGGAGAATGTGCGGCTCCTGAACTAACATTTATTACTACACTATTATCTTTAAAAGTAGGTAACACTGACTGCAACATAAAGTAAGATCCTATGAGATTAATTGAAATAGAATCAGCCCAAGATCTAGGATTGCTATCTTTAATAAAAGCTATGGGTTCAATAACCCCAGCATTATTAATCAAAATATTAATGCCGCCAAAAATTTTAACTGTTTCAGAAACTGCATATTGAACTTGAGACAAGTCAGCAATATTACACTTTATTGCTGAGGCAACTCCGCCACTATCTTGGATCTCTGATACTAATTTTTGACAATTTTTTATGTTACGTGCAATTAGCATGACCGAAGCACCTTGAGCTGCAAGTTCTTTAGCTGTTGCTGCTCCAATTCCCTGACTAGCACCTGTAACGATCGCAACTTTTCCTTTATGCATACTAATGTCTCCAAAGTTATTTTATTAATTTGTATTAATCTAATATATATGATTTATTAAACCGTCTTTGGTTCCTAATAAATATTTTAACATAAGGGATGAAAAGGGAACGCAGAAGAGATAAAGGCTATATAAGCCAGACTTAATCTGCGGCTGTACCCGCAACTGTGAACGGTGAGGCGATGATCAAAAAGCCACTTGGGTAATATACCTGGGGAAGGTGGATCATTGCTTAAGATCTGTGAGCCAGGAGACCTGCCAAAGAACGCGTCGCCCAGCTTTCGGTCGGGACTTTACCGGAGGCGCGTTAAGGATCGTTGGTGGTGGCGTCTTGATGTTGCGACTGACTTTTGATCTATATAGGGTTTTTTCCTTATCAATGACCATAAGCTCATTCGTGCAAAGATTGTCTAACGAACGGTTCAGTGGGTGAGCGAATTAGGATATGAAAAAATATAGAATTCACAGTTTTTGTGTGGGCTCTGATCTATATCTTTCTCCATTAAGTCGTAAATCTATCTAAGCCGTTTTGTTGTTCAGATGAATAATGAGGGTAAGGTTTATGTACTTTAATTTAATTAGTAATTTAGCATTTCGCCAGATATTGTTGTTTTTTGTATGTGGATTAGTGGTCTTATTGGGAGCGATGGAGGCGCTTGCAAAAACACCTGCTACTATTTTACCTAAAACAGTTGTTACTGCAAACTTAGTTCCTTCTCCAGAAAGAGCGATTGGAACCTCAGTTTCTATAGTGACATCAGAAGAGATACAACGAAAGCAGGTGAATTCTGTTTCTGATGTATTACGTGAATTGCCAGGGATTGCTGTTCTTAGGACTGGAACCGTCGGGGGTTTTACCCAGTTAAGAATTCGAGGTGCAGAAGGTAACCATACCTTAGTTATTATTGATGGAGTTAAAGTTAATGATCCTAGTGGCGGATCAGAATTTGACTTTGGTAGTTTGAGGGCTGCTGATGTCGAAAGAATTGAGGTGCTTCGTGGACCACAAAGCTCTATTTACGGCAGTGATGCAATTGGAGGTGTTGTTAACATTATTACTAAGCGGGGCTTTGGGCCAGCTGCATTTACCAGTATTACAGAAGCCGGTTCATTAAATACTACTAACGCTGCTGTAAGTCTTAGTGGTGGTGGCATGAAATATAATTATTATGCAGGACTAACAGGTTATCAAACTCAAGGACATTCTATAGCTCCGGAATCTGAAGGAAATAGTGAAATTGATGGAAATAAAAATTTTACTTTTAACTTTAAGGCGGGTTTTAAGCCGCTTGAAAACCTGGATATTGATGTTTTTATTCGAAGAGTAGGTGACATCACTGAATCTGATTCACAACCTGCTGTTAGTGGAACTATTTTTACTCGAGATGAAGATGGGGAAACTGATGTTGATCAACGCACAGGAAAATTACTTTTAAAATATTCTATGAATGATGGTAATTGGCAGCATTTATTATCAGCAAGTAAGCATTCACATCATTCCGATACTTCTGTTAAAAAAGAAATTACCTTTGAAGCTGAAGGAGAAAAAACACGGTTTAATTATCAAACTAATATGTTTTTTAGTTTTTTAGACACTATTGATTCTGAGAATAGAGTAACTTTACTAATCGAAAGAGAGACGGATAAACAAGTTACAAGAAGTCCCTGGGGAAATAATGATCACACTATCACTAATTATAGTTTGGTTGGTGAGTATGGCTTAGACTTTGAAGGGCAATTATTTATTACAGGAGGTCTGCGGCATGATAAAAATAATATTTTTCAAAATGCTAATACCTTTCGTTTAACATCCTCATATCTTCTTAAGGGTACCGGCGCTCGCTTTCATGGAAGTTATGGAAAGGGTGTTAAAAACCCAACCTTGTATGAACTATTTGGCTCATCTGCCAACTATGAAGGCAATCCATTATTAAATCCTGAGAAAAGCATAGGATGGGATTTTGGTTTAGAACAAGCATTATTTGATGATAGCGTAAACCTTGATATTACTTATTTTAATAATCGTATTACTAATCTAATTCAGGGAAGTGGTAATACCTCTAAAAATCTAAGTGGAATGACAAAAATAGATGGAATTGAAATTAGTTTGGAAGGCAAAGTTTTTAATAATCTGATATTTTCTGGTCAATATACTTATACAAATGGAAAAGATGACACCGGAAAAAGTTTAATTAGACGTGCTCGTCATTTAGCAAGTACTAACTTTATTTATACGTTTTATGACGACAGAGCTAAAATAGATCTAGGTGTCGACTATAATGGTGAACAGTGGGATGTACAATTTAGTAACTATTTTGCCAGCCAAAAAAATATACTTCTGGATGACTTCATTCTCGTAAATGTTGCAGGTAGCTATGACTTAACTGATAAAGTCACTTTATTGGGAAGAGTGGAAAATATTTTAGATACAAAACATCAAGAAGTGTGGGGTTTTGATGGGCCGGGGATCGGGGCATTTATAGGAATACGCACTAACTTTGGATTATAAGAGTTGGAGTTTTTCTTAAATAGTTTCTTTGCTACAGCAAAATTAAAAATCGCCATTATATTTGTTGGCTTAATATTTATTTTAAGTATCACAAATTTGAGTGCACAAACCAACTCTGAAAAGCCAAAGCGCATAGTTTCCATTAATTTGTGTACTGATCAATTATTAATGGCGCTGGTAGAAACTGAAAGAATAATATCAGTTAGTCATCTTGCAAGGGATTCGTCGATTTCGCGGTTTTCGGATAAGGCAAAGAATCTTCATATAAACTATGGTATGGCGGAAGAAATATACTTATTGAAGCCAGATTTAGTGTTGGCTGGCGAATATAGCAAAAAATATGTAGTAGCAGTAATCCGAGAGTTAGGATTAAATATAGTTACGGTTCCGGTTGCTAACAGTTTAGAGGCTATGAGAAATAATTTACTTAAGTTAGCTGCTATTCTAGGAGAGGAAGCTAAGGCTAAAATAATAATTTCTAAAGTTGATAATTTATTTTCATTAAAAAATACATATTCTAAAAAACCGGTGGCCATTGTTTGGCGAACTCGTGGCCTTATAGATGGACCGGGAACATTAGTACATGAAATGCTACAAGTTCATGGATTTAGAAACCTTGCTAAAAATCTGGGTAGAGGTCAGTTAGGAAATATTAACCTAGAGCAGATAATAATGACTAGACCTGATTTGGTTATCATACCTGAGTCCAAAAACGGCTATCCGTCGCTCTCGCAGTTAGTTTTTAAACATCCAGCACTCACCTCACTTGATCGACTCAATAAGCCTTGGCTGACAATAATGAGGTTTCCAGAATGGGGTTTGATGTGCGGCGGTCCACAGGTTTTAAAAGCTTATGAATTACTTGCTTCAATAAGAATGAATCTTCTTGCGAAAAAATAGATAAGATAATGGAATACAATAACAAACATTTAGTACCCTATTTGTCTTATGCAGGCTTACTATTTCTACTTGCGGCATTAGTAACTGTCCTCTTCTTAATGTCAGTTTTGTGGGGAACGGCAGAAATTCCTATAATCACTTTTTTAGATGTTCTATTAGGAAATGAATCCCCTACAGGTATAATTCTTCTTGAGCTTAGATTGCCACGTGCAATTCTAGCACTAGCGGTTGGGGCATCCCTAGGCATGTCTGGCGCTGCTTTGCAGGGCTTATTGCGAAACCCTCTGGCCGAACCCGGTTTAATTGGTGTATCGGGCTGTGCTGCGCTTGGATCAGTTATAGTTTTTTATACAGGCTTATCCGTGACTTATAGTTTTGCTTTACCCCTAGGAGGCATGATTGGTGCTTGTCTTTCCGTCGGCCTGCTTTATTGTCTGGCAGGACGGGACCCATCAATACTTACAATAATTCTTGCGGGTGTGGCTATAAATACTGTAGCAGGAGCTCTCACGATATTAGCACTTAACTTGGCCCCGAACCCATTTGCAGCGTTTGAAGTTTTTTTCTGGCTTTTGGGATCCCTAACTGATCGTAGCATGAATCATTTATTTGTGGCTCTGCCATTTATTGTGATTGGGACTTGTTTTTTATTATCTACTAGAAGGGGCTTAGATGCACTTACTTTGGGAGAGGATGTTGCATTTTCATTGGGTATTAATATTAAAAGTTTACAAACGAGAATAGTTTTAGGAATTGCATTAGCTGTTGGTGCATCGGTGTCTGTAGCTGGTGTTATTGGATTTGTTGGCCTTATAGTTCCTCATTTACTGAGGCCCTTTGTAGGTTATAGTCCTGGATATTTATTAATTCCATGCGCTTTAGGTGGCGCAGCTCTAACATTAGCTGCTGATATAGTAGTACGTTTTGCAACGCAGGGTCCCGAGCTACAATTAGGTGTATTAACGTCACTTATTGGCGCCCCATTCTTTCTTGTGTTAGTGATAAAAATGAGGAGAGAGGGACAATGACTTTTCTCACTGCCAGGAATATCCTTATCTCTAAAAATAACAATAACATCATTAATAATATATCTTTAAAAATACGACCGGGTGAATTAGTTGGACTAATTGGCCCCAACGGGGCAGGGAAAACTACCTTGCTAAAAAGCCTGCTGGGAATTGTAAAGCCGATAGAGGGAGGTGTTTATTTAAATAATTTGGGCATCAACACTTTATCCCGAAATTATGTTTCTAAACACCTGGGCTATCTTGCTCAGGGAGCTCCCTGTTATTGGCCAGTTACTGTAAAGCAGATAGTAGAACTTGGTTGTTTACCACATATCTATGATACAAAAAAGCGAGAGGGCTCCATTAGTAATATAGTTGCAGAATCTATGGCTTCTACAGGAATTTCTGATTTACAGTTTAGGAAAGTTACATCCTTATCAGGTGGCGAAAGAACCCTAACTATGTTAGCACGCTGTCTTGCAGGTCAAGCACCACTAATTTTGGCAGATGAACCTGTAACAGGTTTAGACCCAAGTCACCAAATAAAAATCATGCAGTTACTAAAAAATCAGGTTTCTTCTAAGACCGGGGTAGTGGCTGTGTTACATGATCTCAACCTAGCAGCTAAATATTGTTCGCGATTGGTTTTGATGTCTGAAGGAAAAATTCATGCCGACGGCGTTCCTGAAACTGTTCTTAGCACTCAGAATATTTCTAATGTCTATGGAATTAAAGCTAAAATGCAGTATTTAGATGGGCAACCCATAATCTTATCGGGAAGTATATGATGTACTGGTTAACTACCTAATTCCGTTTTTGGTTTTTCTAATTATTATCTAATAAGTCATATATAATTACATTTTCTTTAAATTATCCCTTTTGGTGCTATTGTAGTTAATTGTAAGGAGTATAATTATCTAATATGGATGGAATTTAACTTTTAGAAGATTCTCATCCTTTTGTCTTATTAGCCATTTAGTTGAAAAATCTTAATCTTGAAGGGGAGAGAAGTATGTCGTTAGTTAAGTTTATAGAAGAACCTCAGTTCGAAGATTACAAAGAAGTGTTTAAAGATAACTATATACTTGAGAGAAGAGAAGATGGTGTAATTTTAGTTAGGGCGCATACAAATGGGGGGCCCATAAAATTAAGCGTAGAAAACCATAAATCAGTGCAACAGCTTTTTAAGACTGTAGGGGCTGATAATAAAAACGAAATTATGATTTTTACTGGATCTGGTGATGAGTTTATGATGGAACCAGATCCAGAAGGGTTTAAAATAGAAGCTGAAGACCTCAACTACTGGGCTTATGAATATGCTTTTAAGGATGGCCGAGTAAACCTCTACTCTCTACTAAACGACCTAGAGATCCCTACTATTGGGGTCCTTAATGGTCCAGGATTTCATACCGAACTATGTTTGATGTGTGATCTAACTATCTGCAGTGAAAATGCTATAATCTATGATTTGCATTATGATATAGGGTCTGTACCTGGTGATGGTATTAATGTGTGTTTCCAGGAGTTGTTAGGAACTAAGAGGGCTGCATATGCTTTGTTAACAGGCGAGGCGATTAATGCTGAGCAAGCACTAGAGTGGGGCATGGTAAATGAGGTTGTGCCACAAGATAAATTAATTGAACGTGCTTATGAACTTGCTGATCAGATTATGACGCAGCCAAGGACAACCCGTCGAATGACCACACAGGTAATTAGGCGCCCTTGGAAAAGAAGAATGACTGATGATTTTGATGCTGGCCTAGCGATGCAAATGTTTTCTCAGGTTGCTGCTGATAGTAGCCACCACGGCGAACGCCACATATCAGACGTTATTGCTTATGTTAGGCAAGGTAAAAAGAATAATTTTGACTAATAACCTAGGTGGTTTGCTGTAATCATAATCTAATGTCTGCGCCATTGATTTTATTATAAAAAACAAAATCAATGGCGCAGAGAAAAACTTTATCGTTTTAAACGACTAGAACTTGGTACAGAATACAAAGTTGGGCTAACCAACTACCTGCAAAAGTTAATGTTCGGCCGAATGGTAATCCAGATACATAAGCCAAATAGTGTGCCAGGCGAAGCCAAAAGTAGGCTATTGCAGCTGAAACTGTCGCCTCATTTGTAACATTAGCTAAATTTGCAATAATTACTAATGATGCGAATGGTATAAGGTTCTCAATCGCGTTATAATGAGCTCGTTTGGCTCTCAGCACCCATCCGGTTAAAGGTGTATTATCAGATTCATAAGTTAGAGCTGGCATTAAACCAACATTAGAGATATGTGCTAAAATGTAAGGGACCCACATAAAAATTGTTAAGCCAGAAACCCAAGCTAGCATCTCAAGTTCAGTAGTCATAATCTTTCAACTCCTTATGTTATTGCCACTTTGTAATGTTAAGTCTGAATCAATAATTTGTGCAACAATAATCACTAACTGACTTGAGAACCCCTCTGGACGAGGGTATGGCGGAGGGAGTGGGATTCGAACCCACGATACAGTTGCCTGTATACACGCTTTCCAAGCGTGCGCCTTCAGCCACTCGGCCACCCCTCCTGAATAATCATCACCAGTATTATGATGATTAAAATAGAATTTGTTGGTTTAACAGATAATAGGCAGCAATTTTTCTATTGCAATAGTTATAGGAGCTTAAATTATGTGATATTTATAATTATAGGGTTTTACTCTAATTGAAGAAGGTTTTGTAATAAAAAATATTTATAATATATGATGTCAGAACTATTATGAATAATATTAATAGAAATTTACTGGATGATTATTACTAATGGGTATGTGTAAATTAACCGGTCGCATACTTGTTGTTGTAGGAATTGGTTTTTTCATTAGAGATATAATTATTTGGGCTGGTTCTGGTCTTTTGGTGTTATCTTCAGCGGGAGAGATTTGGTATAGCGTTAACAAAGAGAGCCTACTTCTGGCTGAGGCCGCTATCGCCCGCCACATTCCAATAATAGGACCAGAGTTATGGCACCCTGTTATTTCTACTATCCTTACTGCTCCGATATTCTTGGTTATATTATTGCCGGGTTTATTAATTATTTTTATAATTTATAAATTGAAATAATTAGCACAATCTTTGTAGCTGGTAATTTCTAAAGTATTTTAAATTTAACTATCGTCCATCCTTAGTGCGGCGATAAATGCTGATTGTGGAATTTCAACATTTCCATACTGACGCATGCGCTTCTTTCCGGCTTTCTGTTTCTCTAAAAGTTTTCGTTTGCGGGTGATGTCGCCACCATAACATTTGGATGTAACATCCTTGCGCATTGCCCCAACTGTTTCTCTAGCAATTACTTTTCCGCCAATTACGGCTTGCAAGGCGACTTTAAACAATTGACGCGGTATAAGGTTTTTCAAGCGAGCACATAATGCTCGACCTCGTGCTTCTGATTGACTGCGGTGCACAATCATAGATAATGCATCGACAGGTTCTCCATTAATGAGCAGATCTACTTTGACTAAATCACTGGCTCTATAATTTTCAATTTCGTAGTCAAAGCTTGCATATCCCCGACTTATTGATTTTAGGCGATCATAGAAATCGAATACTACTTCATTAAGCGGCAAACGATAAATCGCCATAGCCCTTGCGCCAACATACGTTAAGTCGATTTGCTCACCCCTTCTATCAGTACAAAGTTGAAGAACTGCGCCTAGATATTCATCCGGAACGATAATGCTAGCTTTAATCCATGGTTCATCTATTTCTTTTATTCTAGTCACGTTAGGAAAATCTGATGGATTATGAAGTTTGATGGTGGTTTCGTCAGTTAGGTGAATTTTATAGATTACTGATGGTGCTGTGGCCACGAGTTCTAATTTGAACTCACGTTCTAAGCGCTGTTGGACAATTTCCATATGTAGTAGACCAAGAAAGCCGCAACGATAACCAAGGCCGAGTGCTGCACTACTTTCTGGATCAAAGTGAAAACTGGCGTCATTTAGATGTAGTTTAGATAAGCTATCTCGCAAATCTTCATATTGAGCAGAATCTGACGGAAAAATAGAACAAAAGACCACAGGTACCGAAGGTTTAAAGCCTGCTAATGGCTCAGCCACAGGGTCGCGGTCGTCGGTTATAGTATCACCCACTTGGCAGTCAATAACTGATCGAATCGATGCGGTAATAAACCCTATTTCGCCTGTTTCGAGTGAATCTTTCTCTACACGATTAGGTGTAAAAATCCCTACTCTATCTATTTGGTATGACTTTTCAGTGGCCATCATACGTATTTTTTGCCCTTTGCTAATACGTCCATTTTTTATACGAAGCAATGCAACAACACCAAGATATGCGTCGTACCAACTATCCACTAGAAGGGCTTGTAGGGAAGAATCGGAATTGCCCTCAGGAGGAGGAAGAGATAATACCAACTCTTCGAGGGCATCTTCTATACCCTTTCCTGATTTTGCAGATATTTCAACAGCGTTTGATGCATCGAGCCCTATAACTTCCTCTATCTGCTCTCTTACTTTTACTGGTTCTGAGGCTGGCAAATCAATTTTATTAAGAACAGTTACAATCTCGTGGCCAGCGTCAATTGCCAAATATGCATTGGCTAGGGTCTGGGCTTCAACCCCTTGGCTAGAATCGACAATCAAAAGAGAGCCTTCGCACGCTGCTAGAGACCTTGACACTTCGTAAGAAAAATCTACATGTCCTGGGGTGTCCATTAAATTTAGTGAGTATGTATTTCCATTGCGGGCCTTGTAGGATAAACGAACGGTTTGAGCTTTAATAGTAATTCCTCGTTCTCGCTCAAGTTCCATAGAGTCAAGTACTTGTTCGCTCATTTCACGGGCGCTTAGGCCCCCACAATGTTGTATTAGCCTATCTGCTAAAGTCGACTTGCCGTGGTCAATGTGAGCAATAATAGCAAAATTTCGAATATATTTTAGGTTTGTCATACTGGTAAATTAAACAGCTCCGTAGAGACGAATTATGAAAATACCCTGTTTATAAATATGTGGACAAATATTAATAAACAGAGTGTTTATGAAATATATACTCTAATTATTTAAATAACCTTAAAATACTCACTTATTAATACATAAAAATTCTAATAATAATTAATTAAAATCAAAGTGTTAATTAATTACTGTATAAAACTAATAAACTTTTTATTAGTTTTACCCAATTAAAAGATAATGAA
>CEQM01047157.1_pt1 | contig 35449 bp, 28 predicted proteins | sample 531111 | NCBI WGS metagenome assembly CEQM01 (sample SAMEA2621278, study PRJEB7988) | marine metagenome | biome: marine biome (ENVO:00000447); feature: deep chlorophyll maximum layer (ENVO:xxxxxxxx); material: "saline water (ENVO:00002010), including plankton (ENVO:xxxxxxxx)" | depth 120 m
AAAACCTGATCCTCGCATGAATAAAAAACAATCCATGATGCAAAAACTCAGCATGAATAAGTATAAAAAATCTCAAATGATAAATAATCATAAAATAGGAATGATGAAAATTTATGATCTTACCGGAATTAAAGTAATATACGATAAGGATAAAAATGTAAAAATAAATTATATTACTCCAAATAGTAATGCTGAGAATGTGAATATCGAATTAAATGATACAATTGTTTCAATTAATAACACTTCGTTATCAGGTGTGAAATCTATTGATATTGCTAAACTAATTTACAATTCCAATAATCAAACTATCCAAATGACCATAGAAAGAAATGGTAAGAAGTTTTCTGTAATACTAAAAATTTAATAGCTACAAAATCAAAATATTTTGATTTTAATCATTTCAAATAGGTTTATAAATGAATAAAATCTATTATAATCTAATGCAAAATAATAATATTTAGCCCCGAAAAAAGTTCGAGCCCCTGTAGCTCAGAGGATAGAGCGTCGGTTTCCTAAACCGTGTGCCTGGGTTCGAGTCCCAGCAGGGGCGTAATAGAATATAAGATGAAAAATTTTAAACCTACATTAATAATATTTGCAATCGTTAGTTTAACTAGCTTAACAGTTGCCATTTACGCTATTTATGAAATCAATCAAGTAAGCAATGATACTAGATTTATGATTGAAAAATTCGATTATGATATCGACAGAATTAAATCTCAGCCAATTGCAAATATTGAAAAATCATTAGAGACAATTTCTACCAACAGAGATCTCATTAAAGATATGCAAAAAGTAAATGATAAAAGAGAAGAATTAATTGCATGTCTTTGGTACCAAACTTTAATACTTAATCTAAATGCCCCTGGCAATCCAAAATTCAATTATTATTCTGAACAATACAACAGTTTACTAGATTCAATAACTCCTTCAGAAGACAAATCGCAAGTTTTAAATGAGATAAATAGATATTGTGAAACCAATGAAAAATTAATGCAATTTTTACTAGACGATAAAATGAAAATATTAATTGACAAAGCGGCCAAAAATAATGATTAAATCAATACATTGGATAATATCAAAACTTAACAATAAAACTTCTTATATATCTATAACGATTTTATTTGTTTTGTTAACACTCTATTTTGGATTATCAATCTATGTAACGAGTTTATCTTACAAAACTATAACTCATCTTCCTGAAATTTCTCCAAAAGATTATAGCTTGCAATATGAAGAAGTAGAATTTAAATCTTCAGATAATAGTGGATTAACACTAAGAGGATGGTGGATACCTAATGACTCAAAAAATACAATAATATATTTACATGGAATAGATAGTAATAGAGCAGGACATAGAGCAGAACAAACAGTTCCACCAGGACTTGAAGTATTGAAAAATATGCATTCAATGGGGTACTCAATATTTACTTTCGATCTTAGAGGACACGGGATGTCTGATAAAGCAAAAGTCGGTCTAGGAGTAAAAGAAATTGCGGATATCAAAGGAGCAATAAATTATTTAGAAAAATCAAAAAAAGTTGAAAAAGTAGCCTTGTATGGAATAAGTTATGGGGCTGTGCTTGCTATACTCGCAGGAAATTCACATGAAAATATTAAAGGAATATTTATTGATAGCCCGTATAACATGATTACAGATTTAATTACCGGCGAAATTCCAAGAAGAGCTCCTATTCCAGGGTTTATTGCCGGACTATTATCTCAAGGAATTGTTTGGAGTTCAATTTGGCTTGAGGGAATAAATCTTAGTGAAATCATGCCATACAAAGAAATAGAAAATCTAAAATATCCTGTTTTAATGGTACATTGCAAAGATGATGAAAGAATCCCTATTTACCATTCAGATCAAATTAATGAAAATGCTCCTCTTGATACTTTGTATCACAAATTTGAAAACTGTGATGGGCACGGAAAGGCTTACGCGACCAATCAAACTTATTATTTGGGTTTTGCAGAAACTTATTTCAAAAGAATATTTAATTAATTGGTTGAATTAATGAGTTATGAAAAAAGGGCACAGCATACAAAACTAGAAAAAAAACTAGTTAAATATAATCAAAAAATAAATCTTTCAAAAAAAGAGATGATTGAATCATCAGCTGTATTTTTAGATCAGCTAAAAAAAAGAAGAACAGTAAGAGACTATTCTTCTAAAAATGTTCCGCTTGAAATCATTGAAAACTCAATAAAAGCTGCTGCTACAGCTCCTAGTGGTGCAAATCAACAACCTTGGCATTTTGTAATTGTTAGAGATCAAATGATCAAAAAAGAAATACGAATTGCTGCGGAAAAAGAAGAAACAGAATTCTATGCACACAAAGCTCCAGATGAATGGTTAAATGCTCTTCATCACATTGGTACAGATGATAAAAAACCACACTTAGAACAGGCTCCATATTTGATAATAGTATTTGCAGAAAGGTATTCTTTAGATAATTTAAATAAAAAAATTAAAAATTATTATGTTTCAGAATCTGTGGGAATCGCAACCGGAATGTTACTGACTGCATTGCATTTGTCAGGCTTAGTAACGCTTACACATACACCAAGCCCAATGAAATTTTTAAATAAAATATTAAAAAGACCTGTCAATGAATCTCCTTTTTTAATTGTAGCTACAGGGTATCCGTCTAAAGATGCAACTGTTCCAATAATAACAAAGAAATCTCCTGATGAATTTTCAACAAAATACTTATAAATAAGATAGGATAAAATATGTTTTTCCCTGGTTTTGGTACTCTACTTAATGCAATAGTGATGATTATAACTGGATCTTTGGGTGTCTTTTTAGGAAAGAAATTACCAAATAGAGTAAGAGATATCAGCCTGTCTGGATTAGGATTAATAACATTGATGGTTGGAGTAGATTCCTTTTTAGAAACCTCTAATGCTGTAATCCCTTTAATATCGATTCTTCTTGGAGGAATAATAGGATCAATCATTCAAATAGAAAAAAAACTTGAATCTATTGGCGAATGGTTAAAATCTAAAACATATAATGATCAAAGCACAGCTGGTAAAAAGAGAAAAAGCTTTGTTGAAGGTTTTGTTGTTTCTAGTTTAATAGCTTGTGTTGGTCCAATTTCTATATTGGCACCATTTAATGAAGTTATATCACAAGATATGAATTTAATTTATATAAAAACAGGACTGGATGCAATAATGGTATTTATATATTCAGGAACAATGGGTATTGGAGTAATATTTAGTTCAGTCTCCTTAGTTGTTGTTCAGGGATTTTTTACTGTACTTGCTATCATAATCGGAAGTACTTTCTTAAATGAGAATATGATTAGTGAATTAACTGCAACAGGTGGGATAATGATTTTATCTATAGGGTTCAGATTGCTAAATATAAAAAAACTTCCATCAGCTGATCTTATCCCTGGATTGCTTGTTGCGCCAATGATCGTTGCAATAATGCAAAATATTTAATATTAAATATTTTGTTTTATTGAATCTAGTACTGCCATTGGAGACATTGGCAAAACATCCATCCTAACATCTGCAGAATTAAAAATTGCATTAGCTATAGCAGCCGGTGGAGGAACTATATTTGCTTCTCCAACACCTCTAACACCAAATGGGTGTCCTGGGTTAGCGTTTTCTATAATTACTGTGTCTATCATAGGTAAATCCAAACTAGTAGGCATTCGATAATCTAAAAACGAAGAATTTTTTAAATCTCCAGTGTCATCATAAAAGTATTCTTCATTTAAAGCCCATCCTATTCCTTGTGCACTTCCTCCCTGTATCTGCCCTTCTACATAACTAGGATGAATAGCTTTTCCTGCGTCCTGAAAAGCAGTAAATCTCAAAATATCCACTTTTCCTGTATCTGTATCTACTTTTACATCTACAATATTTCCACAAAACGATCCTCCAACGCCGGTAGGGGAAACAGTTCCTTTTCCAGTAATTGGGCCTCCTGAATCTGCTAACCTAGATGCTAATTCTTTAAAAGTCATTTTCAATTCAGGATCTGTTTTAGAAATAAACTCTGAATTAATATATTCAATATTTTTTGATTCAATTCCCCAAATTTTAGCCGTTCTTGAAATCATTTGATCTAAAACATCTTTAGCTGCTTCTATAGCAGCCCATCCTGTAGCAAAAGTTGTTCTGCTACCCCCAGTTCCATCTGAATATCCAATACTATCAGTATCAGCAACACTTGGATAAACGTCATTGTAATTTAAATGTAATATTTCAGCTGCTTGCATAGCAATTGATGCTCTTGATCCACCAATATCTGGAGATCCTTCAACCAAAATAATAGTACCATCAGGATTTACTCCTATAGTACAAGTAGATCTATTTCCTCCATTAAACCAAAATCCTATAGCCACACCTCTTCCAACATTTTCTCCTTTTAAAGGTGATTTCCAATGATCATGATTTTTCATAGCATCTAAAAGATCTATTGCGCCTATCTTAGGAAATTTAGGTCCGTCAGCTCTTCTAGTTCCTTCTTTGGAAGCGTTCATTAGTCTAAACTCAATTGGATCAATTTTTAATTTGTTAGCTATTTCATCAATTATTGTTTCTGTTGCGAATGTAGCATTTGTGGCTCCTGGAGCTCTATAAGCAGCTACTTTGGGTTTATTAACTACAACATCTATTCCTTCAATTGAAACATTTTCGATATCATAGCTTGCAAACATACATTTACCTCCAGCTTCTACAGGTGATCCCGGATAAGCTCCTGCTTCATAAGATAAAAATCCTTCTGCAGCAACAATTTTGCCATCTTTTGTACTTCCAATTTTGCACCATACCCTAGAACCTGAAGTAGGGCCTGTGCCCTCAAAAACTTCTTTTCTAGACATTATAATTTTCACAGGTTTTCCAGTTTTTTTAGACAGCAAGCAAGCCACGGGTTCTTGATATAAAGGGAATTTACCTCCAAATCCTCCTCCAATTTCTAGTGGAGTTACTTTTATTTGTGACGTTCTTAATCCCAGAGCTGTAGCAGTAACTTCTCTAACTTGAAAAGGCCCTTGTGTGCTAAGCCAAATATGAATTCTTGAATCATTATTCCAATGCGCAGTAACATTCATTGGTTCTATGTAACCTTGATGAACTGTAGCAGTATTAAATTCTTTTTCAATAACGATATCTGCAGAATCAAATCCTTTTTTCAAATTACCGATTGCATGTTTGAATTTACTTGCAATATTTGTTTCACCTTCCTGTTGTTCGCCAAACATGTCAGTTCTTAAATCTTTATGTAATTTTGGAGAATCTACTGATGCTCCATCAGGGGCTGTTAGAACTGGAGGAAGAACTTCATACTTTACATCAATTAAATCAATTGCTTCTTCAGCTATATGTGGATTTATCGCAGCAACTCCTGCAATAGCATGTCCTACATATAAAACTTTATTATCTGCCAAACTATTGTTTCTTAAATATTTCTCAGATTTATTTTTAGATATTGGGAAATCCTTGTTTGTAACTATACCTAAAACTCCAGGCAATTTTTCAGCTTTACTGAAATCGATTGATTTAATTTCAGCGTGTGCATGAGGACTTCGCAAAATCTTTCCATGTATATAATTAGTGGGGAAAATATCTGCGCCATATCTTGCTATTCCTGTAACTTTATCAGATCCATCAGGTCTTAATGGACGAGTCCCTACCGTATTATATTTCTTGTTTGATAACACTATGTTATGTTTGCTCATTTATTATTCTCAATGAATTGTTTTTTATTATTTTAAAGCAAAATTCAAAATAAATGAATAATTAAATTACAATTAGCAAGTGAAATAAAATCAATATTTTGTATAATTAGTGTATATAGAAAGGAGACAAAAATGGCAATACTCAAAGGTAAATCTGCAATAGTTACTGGCGGAGGAAGAGGCATTGGAAAAGCCATAGCTTTAAAACTTGCAGAAGAAGGAGCTAATGTTATTGTAAATGATATTGGCTGTGAAGTTGATGGCTCAGGATTCTCTAAAGAACCTGCAGATTCAACAGTCGAAGAAATCAATTCGAGTAAAGGTAAAGCGAAAGCGGATTATAATAATATGAGTATAATGGCTGATGCAGAAAATTGTATAAAAAATTGCATAGATTCATTTGGAAAACTCGACATATTAATAAACTCTGCTGGGATAATTAATGACAGGCTTATATTTCAAATGGAAGAAAGTGACTTTAACAACCTGGTCGACAACAATCTAAAATCAGTATTTGCTCCAAGTAAATTTGCAGCAATTCTTTTTAGACAACAAAGAAGTGGAAGAATAGTTAATATTACTTCTGATGCAGGCTTAGGAGAAATTGGAAAATCAAATTATGCTGCAGCATCCGAAGGGATAGTAGGTATTACTCGAACTACCGCAACTGATCTTGGGAAATATGGCATTACAGCAAACGCAATATCCCCCGTGGCAAAAACAAGAATGAATTCAGGTACAGTGAGCACTTATATATCATCTGAACTTATGAGTAATAACTCAGATGACAAATCTGGAATAGGTGTTTCTGACCCTTCATTAGAATGGAACCCAAGCCTTGAAGATGGAACTGAAAATGTTGCTAGCCTAGCAGTATGTCTATCTACTGAATATTTACCAAATGTAAATGGCTACATATTCGGTGTAAATGGCGGAAGCATATATGTATATTCAAACCCGACACCTGATAAGAAAATTTATAAAGCAGGAGTTTTTAGTATGGAAGAAATGGATCAATTAGTGCCTAAAACTTTTGGATTAGGATACTAAAAAAGGAGAATATTATGAATAGATTAGAAGGAAGAGTAGCCATTGTAACAGGTGCAGGAAGAGGAATAGGAAAAGCTGTTGCAGAACTGATGGCTGAAGAGGGAGCAAAAGTAGTAGTTAACGATCTAGGTTCAAATCTAGACGGATCAGGAATTTCAAAACAACCCGCAGAAGAAGTTGTTGAAGGAATCAAAGACAAAGGTGGTGACGCAGTCTCCAACGCAGATTCAGTATCAGAATTCAATTCTTCTAAACAAATTATTAACTGCGCTTTAGATAATTTTGGTAGGTTAGATATTCTAGTAAATTGTGCTGGAATACTAAGAGATAGAATGATATTTAACATGACAGAAGAAGAATGGGATTCTGTTATACAAGTTCATTTAAAAGGAACTTTTAACATGGTAAAACATTCTGTAGACCAAATGGTTGCAAATAGATATGGGAGAATAGTACTATGTGCCTCCTCGTCTGGACTAGGCTCATCTGGGCAAGCTAATTATGCTGCAGCAAAAGAAGGGATAGTTGGTTTTTCAAGATCTCTTGCAAGCGAATTACTTGAATATGGAATCAATATTAATTCTGTTTACCCAGGCGGCGCAACCAGGATGACCGCTTCTATTCCTCAAACAACTAGAGATTTAAGAAAAGAACTTGATTCAAAAAAGAAAGGAACTGATGTGCAAGAAATGCCATCAAGTGAGGAGCCACCTGAAGCAAGCGACCCTGAAAATAATGCTCCTAAAATGGTTTATTTATGCACTGAACCTGCAGGAGAAATCACTGGACAGGTATTTGGGACATTTGGATGGAATATGTCTTTATATTCACCTCGGCATGTAACTCATTCAATAAATAAAGTTGGCAAATGGTCTGTAAAAGAACTATCCAATATCCTTCCTATATCATTAGCAAAAGAATTAATTAATCCAGTACCAAAACAAGAACCTAAAGAAAAAAAATGAATGTATTAGACCTAGTACTTACTGTAATACTATTAATAGTTGCATTTTTTGGATTTAAAAACGGATTAATTAAAATAAGCATATTCTTTGTAGCTTGTATTTCAGGTTGGATATTAGCAGGAATTTTCGAACCTTCTCTTTCAAAATTTTTTCCTGAAATATCTGTGAATCAAAATATTATTTCCGGTTTTATTTATTTTGTATTGATATCGCTAACAATATTTATATCTAATCTACTGGTTAAACCAACTAAGTCATTGTTGGCAATTTTCACATTTGGATTGTCTTCATTTTTTGACAGAATAGGAGGATTGTTAATTGGAGGAATATTGTCTTTTTTTATTATCAGCATTATCTTATTAACGCTTTCAAGAATAACGTATCATTTTGAGATTTCCGAACAAAATTCAATTACCAATTTTGCGTCAAATACCCCATTAGTCAAAAATAAAATCGAAAGTATTGAAAATCAAATTATAAATTCTGATATTTCCAAATTTTCAATCCAAATTATACACTCTATAAATTTACATAAAATACCTATTGTTCCAAATACTTTTTCAGACTCGTTTGAAATTTTACATAACACGGTTAGGGATTAGTTAATGACAAATCCTGTTCCCAAAAAAGAAAAAATAAAATCTAATGTTAACAACCCTGTTTTAATATTAAATATAGACTATACTCCTTTAGGAATTTGCATCGCCAAAAGGGCTATTGTTTTACTTTTTTCAAATAAAGCTGAAACAGTTATTATTTCAGAAAAATCAATACGCACTATTGATAACTCTTATCCCGTTCCTTCAGTAATCAAAACATTGAAATATATCAAGCGTCCTTTTGGGAAAAAAATCTCTAGATTTGGAATATTTGCAAGAGACAATTTTGCTTGCCAATATTGTGGGAACGAACACAAAACACTTACTGTAGACCATATAATTCCAAAATCAAGAAATGGGTCTCACTCATGGGATAATGTGGTAACAGCTTGCATGGATTGCAATCATAAAAAAGCAGGAAGAACACCTAAAGAAGCAAATATGAAGCTTAAAATAAAGCCATTCATTCCTAATCTAAATACCCATATATTAAAATATTCAAATAAGTTTCAGAGTTCTTGGGATCAATTTTTAACTAAGTGACTTGCTAATTTATTTGAAGATAATACTGCTCCTTCTATAGAACTGTCGGACATATACCCACCGCATAAAAACACATTACTTTTATAATTGTCTTTAAATGATCTCTGCATAAGATCAGTATCATAAACTATATTGTCATTAAAATAGTCATCAATTTTAATTAATTCTATAGAATCCACAATAGGTCCAAACCACTCTTTCAGCTCTTTTAAAACTAAATTAACAGTCTCTGAATAACTTGATTTTGCATCAAACAAACTAATCGAAAGCAAATTTTGGTTTTTCGGGCTATAATTATCGCTAATCAGATTTGGCATACAAAAATTATTAATTATGCCATTTTTTTTCCCACTTAAATAAATACCTGGAAAATCTATAAAATTCTCAGAAGTTTTAAAATACATATTTGTAACTTTTCGTTCTAAATAGTTAATATTCAGATTAAATATACTATTAACAGATTTTAAATTTGTAGCTAATACAATTTTGTCTGCTGAATAATTATTCCCTGATTTTGTTGCAATCTTATTATTATTTATTGAAATCACCTCTTCATTAAAAATAATATTATTGTTTTTAATTTTGGAATAAAGTTGTTTTGGTAATTCATACATTCCTTTCTGTGGAATAGTAGCATGACCAAAAGCAAAAAGTTTTAAAAATTCAATTGCTATCGATTTGTCAATTTGAAGTTTTGGGTCAAGAAGAACGCCTCTTAGAAATGATTCAGTAAATCTTTTAAATAATTCAGAGGTTTTAAAATCATCATTTATCCAATCTTGAGTTGAAATCATCTTTCTTTTGGAAATTAAATATTCTAGATACGTTCTTATTATCCCATGTGTCTCAAGCCATATTTTGTTATTTTTACTTAGAAAGTGAAATATAGGATTTGCAAATAATTCAAACTTATTATCTTTAATAAACATACCGCCTGAATAAAATTTTTTTAAATTCAGGTCACGCAAATTAAATACTTTTTTACTTATCTTGTAATTGTCTAAAAAAATTTGAAAGCCATGATCTAAAATAAAATCATCAATATATTCCGAATATACCTTGCCTCCAAAATAGCTGTTTTTTTCTAATAATACAAAATCAATATTATTTTCAGTAAACTGCTTTGCTAAGTTTAATCCTGCAATTCCAGCTCCAATTATTATATATTCAGATTTAATGTCTTTCTCTCTTATATAGAATAAATCAAATTATCAATAATTAAGGATGTGTTAACATTTTTTTCATGATAATCATCAAAAGAATCTAATTTATCTATAATATTAATACACATAAAATCACTTTTTTTAACTAAGATTTTTTTAAAATGCTCAGTTATTTCATCACATTGTAATTTATTATGCCGATCTAAAATAATGTCTTTTATAACATGAATTGTTACTTCAGATAAAAATAAAAATTTAGAATAATTATTTTTCACCATATCTAAATAATAATTTGAAAATTCAATTTTTTTATACATGGGACTAGATATAAAATTAATAAAATTGTTGATATCTGTCATATATTCATCGGCTAAATTTATTTCATTTAATAAAATATCTGAAAGAAATATTTTGCCCCTAGCTATAAACCAAACTTTGTTTAATAGCTTAGCATCATTTATGCCAAGCTCAGAAACACAGGTTTCTTCATATTGCTTATAAGATAAATTAGGAATTGTAAATACATCGCATCTTGAAATAACAGTCTTTGGAATTTTATTTAAATTGTTGGAGCTAAGTATATATATATTCCCAGGCATTGGTTCCTCAAATAATTTAAGCAAGGCATTCATAGCTTGTGCTGTCATTTTATTAGAATTAATAATCGAAAACACTTTACCTTTGGGGTTCACAGAACTTATATATGATTTGTTAACAATATATTCTTCGATATCTGTAGACCTGATCTTATCTTCCAAATCATTATCTATCAAATGAAAATCAGGATAGTTTTCTTTTTTCACCTGAATACAAATTTTGCAATTTGTTGAAATACAATCATCTGAATTACCACACAAATATTTTGAAGCTATTTCTTTTACCAAATCAATGACACCATCCTCTTTTGATCCATTGATTAGTATTGGTTTAGGAATTGATGAGTGATCGATATTTTGAGATATGATTTCTACAAAATTTTGAATACTCATATTAAATAATCGATAATCTGCCTTATTCAAGTTCACACATCCATCTTAAAAAGATCCGCAAAAGTTTCCCTTTTTCTAATAGTTATATCCATCCCATCTTTTAAAGCAATGATTTCCGGCCTAGGATTCATATTATAATTACTTGCCATGGAAGTTGAATACGCACCACTAACAGGTATAGCAATAAGATCACCTGATTTGATCTCTGGTAACTCTATATCTTTAACTAATATATCTCCTGATTCACAATACTTGCCAACGATTGTAACTTTTTCTTTAGGCCTTTCATCCCATAATCTGTTAACAACTATAGCTTCATAGTTTGATCCATATAACGCAGGTCTTATATTATCTCCCATTCCTCCGTCTACAGAAATGAATTTTCTTACATTTTCAATGTTTTTTATTGCTCCAACAGTGTAAATTGCTACTCCTGCAGGTCCTGCAATTGCCCTTCCTGGTTCAATAACTAATTTCGGCTTAGGTAAACTATATTCTGAAATAACTTCGTTCATAGTGTTACAAATAACAGCTGCATATTCTTTAACTTTTGGCGGGTCATCTTCTCTTGTATATGACACTGCAAAACCCCCTCCCGGACTAAATTCACGAAGTTCAAAGTTATCAAACTTGGATATGAATTCTGCAACTTTCCGTATACCTAATTCATATGGTTTTGTGCTAAATAATGGAGAACCCAAATGAAAATGTACGCCAATAAGATTTAAATTTGAATAATCTGAAATCATATTTATTGCTTTTTCAGCATCGCCATTATCAATCGCAAAGCCAAATTTGCTATCTAATATTCCTGTTGTGGTATATTTATGTGTTCTTTCATCCAACTCAATCGCAGGAGACAATCTTATGATTATATCCTGTACAATCCCATTCTTTTTTGACAAAGAATTAAGTAATTCCAACTCATAAAAACCATCAACTACTATTTTGGTTAATCCAGCCTCTTGTGCCAATTCTAATTCTACAGGAGTTTTATTATTTCCATGAAAATAAATTTTATCCGGCGAAATTCCTGACTCGATCGCTAATGCTAATTCTCCGCCAGACACAACATCTGCTCCAAGTCCTTTTTCTAATATAATTTTAAAAATTGATTTATTACCAAAAGCTTTCGACCCATAAACAACTTGAGTGTTATCATACAAATTATTAAATTCATTTGTATATTCATCACAAATATTTTCTATATGAGCAGTATCAAAAACATAAAATGGAGTCTCATACTTTGTAGCCAATGTCTCAATATCGCACCCCCCTATTTGTAGCTTGCCTTGTGAAGTAACATTTGTGGTAAGTGGAAAAACTTTTTCAATAATATTCATAATTTTCTCTCGTTAAACATTTAAATAAAGTATATAAAAACTTTAAATTTATTCTAACAAATTTACACGTAAGCTTCTTAAATAAAGTGTTATAATTTATTTACTAATTTGATTTTATTTAATATAAAAATTAATTTAATGCAAAAAAAAATTTATGGTGAATTGAAAATCTTTTCAGGTACAGCTCATCCAGGTTTTGGAAATAAGATTTGTGATTATCTGAATATTAAATTAGGCAAAGCTGAATTATTTAAGTTTAGTAATGACAATACTTTCGTAAGAATTCTCGAAAACATAAGAGAAAAGGATGTTTTTATCATCCAACCAGCTTCTTCTCCAGTAAATGATAATCTTATGGAGTTACTAATATTTATAGATGCGGCAAGAAGAGCTTCAGCTGGACGAATATCTGCCGTCATACCATATTTCCCTTATGGAAGAACAGATAAAAAAGATCAACCAAGAGTTCCGATAACTGCTAGATTGGTTGCAGATTTATTAACAGTTTCAGGGGCTGACAGGATATTAACTCTAGACTTGCATGCTGGGCAAATACAAGGATTCTTTAATATCCCTGTAGATGAATTAACTGCAAGCTCTATATTGGCAACCAAATTAAAATCTATAATGAAAAAAGATAAAGATTATGTTGTGGTCGCAACAGACCTTGGCGGTGCAAAAATTGCTAGGGAAATAGCAACAATTTTAAAAACACCTATCGCTATTATTGATAAAGCCAGGAATGATAATTCTGAAAAAGTAATGGCTCATCATCTGATTGGAGATGTTGCCGGTAGAGACGCATTTATTGTAGATGATGAAATAGGAACTGGCGGGACAATAGTATCATCATTTAATGTTTTAAAAGCAAATTTTGCAAAAAATATTTACTGCGCATCAACACATGGAATTTTTTCGAATAATGCTATTCGAAAATTATCAGACATTGATATCAAAGATTATTTTATAACTGATTCTATTCCTCAAGATTACACTAAATTTAATAAGTTTAAGGAAGTATCTGTAGCAAATTTATTTGGTGAAGCAATCAAAAGAATCCACGAAGGTTCTTCTGTAGGTGAGTTATTTAACAATAATAAGAATAAGTAATGAAAAAATTCTTAAGAAAACTATTTCCTGATGGAAATAGTAAATTCATTAATAAAAATAACCAAGTCATACTTGATGTAAATGCAAAAGAATCTTATTTTTCAAGTATGTCAGACATCGAATTACAAAAATCATCTTTAGATTTAATTAACAAAACTACATCAATTTCTCAAAATACTATAATTGAATCATTTGCCTTAGTAAGAGAAGCCTCAAAAAGAGTGCTAGGTATGAGACACTTTGATGTTCAAATCCTAGGCGGATTAGCTCTAAATGAAGGAAATATAGCAGAAATGAGAACAGGTGAAGGTAAAACTTTAGTTGCCACTCTGCCTGCGTACTTAAATGCAATAGACAATCAAAAAGTACATATTGTGACAGTAAATGATTATTTGGCAAAAAGAGATGCTAGTTGGATGGGTAAAGTATATAATTTTTTAGGACTAAGTATAGGTTATTTACAAAATAACGATTCATACATACTAGAATTTGATAAATCAGGCAATCCTACACCTGTTCAAAAAGAAAGAAGATCTGTATATAAATGTGACATTGTATATGGAACAAACAGTGAATTTGGATTTGATTATCTTAGAGACAACATGATTTATGACATTAGCCAAAAAGTACAATCGGGTTTAAATTTTGCTATTGTTGACGAAGTTGACAATATTCTGATTGATGAAGCTAGAACTCCATTGATTATCAGTGGAAGTTCCTCAGAAAATAATAATAATTACTTAAAATTTTCTTCCTTAGCTAATTCTCTAATTGTGGAAAATGACTTTGAAGTTGATGTAAAAAGTAAATCTGTATATTTGACGGACAATGGAATAAACAAATCTGAAGCTTCCTTACAAATAAATAATCTTTATGACACAGAGAATGTGAAGGATTTACATTTTTTGGAAAATGCTCTAAAAGCGAAAGTGATATTTGAAAAAAACAAAGATTATGTAGTAAAGGATAGGCAAGTCATACTTGTAGATGAGTTTACAGGAAGGCTGATGCCCGGAAGAAGGTACTCTGACGGTCTTCATCAAGCTATCGAAGCAAAAGAAAGAGTTCCAATTCAAAGTGAAAATATTACTCAAGCAACAATCACACTCCAAAATTTCTTTAGAATGTACAACAAATTATCTGGAATGACAGGCACTGCAGCTACAGAATCTGAAGAATTAATGAAGATATATGGAATTGATGTAATTACAATCCCAACAAACAGGTCCAGTATACGAGAAGATCTAATAGACTTTGTGTTCAAAACAGAACAATCAAAATATAAAGCTGTAGTAGATGATGTTAAAACAGAACATTCAAAAGGAAGACCGATATTAATTGGGACAACTAACATTGATAAATCTGAAAAAATTAGTAAATATCTAAAGCAATCAAAAATTCCCCATCAAATATTAAACGCAAAAAATCACGAGAAAGAAGCTTCAATAATTGCTGAAGCAGGCAAATACAAAGCTGTAACCGTAGCAACCAACATGGCTGGAAGAGGCACAGATATTATTTTAGGTGGGTCTGAACAAGAATCTAACAAAGAGTGGGAAAAAGATCACCAACAAATTGTTGAACTAGGAGGGTTGCATGTAATAGGAACAGAAAGACATGAAGCAAGGAGAATTGATAATCAGCTACGAGGAAGATCAGGGCGTCAAGGAGATCCTGGTAGCACTAGATTTTTCGTTTCTTTAGAGGATGAATTGATGACTAGATTTGGAGGTGAAAGATTAAAAGGATTTATGGACTGGGCTGGACTTGAAGATGATACTCCAATAGAAAATAAAATGATTACAAAAACTATAGAAAATGCCCAAGTTAAAATAGAATCTTATAATTTTGACATAAGAAAACATTTAGTGAGATTTGATGATGTTACAAACGCTCAAAGAGATATTATTTATAATTTAAGAAAAAACTTTTTTGAAAATAGTACTATGCGTAAAAATATCGACCAAATATTTACTAACACTATTGAAGTTTTTTCAGACAAAATGATTGATTTTGATGATAAAGATGAATTTGCAAACAACTTATCTACTGAATTTAAAAATTATTTTAATCTTGATTTGAATGTTTACGATAAAAATCTGAAAAGCCTAAATAACAACGAAATTGAAATAATTTTAAAAGAAAATATTGATAATCACTTTGAATCAACAATAAAAAAACTTGAAAATGACGCACATGCCATCATATCTAACGTATGCGTAAAGATTATTGATTATTATTGGATAAATCATTTGACAAGTATCGAAAACTTGCGACAAGGTATAGGTCTACAGTCATACGCACAAAAAGATCCTTTGATGGCTTTTAAGCAAGAAAGCTTGAAACTATTCGAAGAATTAATTGAAAATATTAATATAACTATCACAAAAAGTCTTATCCACATAGAAGTAAGCGGCCAAAAGAACAAAAGTAATAAAGTTGCTCAAAAAAATAATAATTCTAATGCAAAATTGATTCCAAATAAAAATGGAAAAGTCAAAAGAAATGATCCTTGTCCATGTGGTTGCGGAATGAAAGTGAAAAAATGCCCTGATGGGCAATTAATGCTAAATTAAATATATGACAAAACTCATTCAAGAACTCAGAAATGAAGTGAGCCGAGGAGAAAATTGGCAAAAATCAATAGCACAATATATCGGATTATGGACTGAAAAAGAAGAGTTTTACAGAGGATACAAATATATATATTTAATTGATGATGAAGCTTTAGACTGGCTGACTTTAACTGAAAGACTAGTATCATCAATAAAATCTTATATAACTAAAGAAGAATACAACTATGTATCAACCTCAGGATTACTTCCAGATAAAGATATATACAAATATATTAAAGAAACAATACCCAAGAAAAAACTTAGTCAGATGAGAAATTTCTACTATGGAATAATTATAGAAAATCTTATTTATAATTATAAAATTTTAGAATATCAAAAAAACACAATAGTTGTAGAAGATAATGATCAAAAATTTTATGAAGAGATATATAACAAACCTATAGAAGTTTTATATGAAATGTTTTACAAAGAAAAAAAAACGATAAATAAAAACAAATTAAATTTTCATGAGCTTAAGTTATTCTCATACTGGTTATTTAAATACAGGTTGAAACATTCTGATAAAACAAAAATGGCTCATGAGACTAATACTGCCTTAAAACTTGCAAATAATATATTAGATAAAAGAATCTTAATATTATTCGAATAATCATCTTAGTTATTAAAATATGATCCGAAAAGAGAGAATTTTTAGGTAATATTTAAATATTCAGTCAAAAACTTAACAGAAGGGTTGACAGATTCTCTTAGTACCAATATTATTTATCTCACATATTGTAATCAACTTTATCTGAGTTTTAGATTTTTATCGAAGTTATAATTAATATTATTTCTACGATTATTCTAAGAATTATGAGGAGGAATAATAATGAAAAAAGAAATTAAAATGATATCAATGCTTACTATGGCATTTTTATTAAGTTTCGGACTATTTGCTTGTCAAGGATCTGCTGGACCTGCTGGTGAACCTGGTCTTCCTGGACTCCCTGGACTACAAGGTCCTGCTGGTGATCCTGGTCTTCCTGGTCTTCCTGGTCTACAAGGTGTACAAGGTGAACCTGGTCTTCCTGGTAACCCTGGTCTTCCTGGTCTACAAGGAGATAAAGGAGATACCGGTCCTGCCGGCCCTCCTGGCCCACCTACCTATTTAGTAGCTGATGCTACAACAGCTGGAGGCGCAACATCAATATATGGTGCTGGGTTCAAAGCTAACGGCCAAGTTGCTGTTACTGCTATAGCTGCAAAAGGTGGATTGGACAAATTCCTTGTTGGCGGAAAAGCTAATGCTAGTGGAGCTGTTGAATTATCAGTAACACTTGCTGATGACTGGCCTGCAGGCGTTTATACTCTAGTAGCTGAAGGCGAAGGTGGCGGAACAGCTGCTGCAGCATTGAAAGTATCAGAGTCTAAATAATATAGGAAAGTATTTTTAATAAGTACTGAAATAATAAAAAAAGGAACTGATCAGTTCCTTTTTTTATTTTCAAGATTAGTTGTTTTGAGGAGGTTAAAACATGAACAATATTTATAAACTATTTTTATCTACAATAACAATTTTAGTTCTATCAGTTGCACTGATTGCATGCGCAGGTCCTGCGGGTGAAGCTGGTGCGCCTGGTCTTCCTGGTCTTCCTGGTCTACAGGGTGTACAAGGTGATCCTGGTCTTCCTGGTCTTCCTGGTCTACAGGGTGTACCTGGAGCTGACGGAACTGCTGGTTCTTCAACTTCAATGAGTGCTACATCAGCTGCTGCTGGTGGTGACACACACATTATGGTTGCAGGATTTGGAGCAAAATCATCTGTTGCAATTACTGCTATAGCTGCCAAAGGCGGAATGGATAAATTCCTAGTCGGTGGATCAGTTAATGAAAGTGGTGCTGCAAAAATGACTGTTGGAATCGCTGCTGATTGGCCTGCTGGAGTTTACACTTTAGTTGCTGATGGCGAAAACGGTTCTACAGCTGTTGCTGCTTTAGAAGTTACTGCAGCTGCAGAATAATTTCAAACTAAACCTAAAAAAGAAACAATTGGTGTATACACCAATTGTTTCTTTTTTTTTATAGCAATCAATTAAACTAAAAAATACAAAAATAATTAACTTAAAACAAATTACATATATTAATATAAAAACCTAAAATGTAATTATTATCAGTCTTTCAGTATTTTTATGATAAAAAGAAAAAATAAATTATATATATATTTAGCACCAGTTTTAGCACTATCTTTAATTTTAGTATTAGCATGTGCAAGTGAAGGCCCTCAAGGTCCTGAAGGTCCTCAGGGAAATCAAGGAAAAGTCGGTGAAAAAGGAGATCCGGGCATTCCTGGTATCCAAGGAATAAGTGGGCCTCCTGGTCCAACAGGAGCTGTAGGGCCATCTGGGAATGATGCTCCTCAGCCTCAAGCAACAATAATAACAATTAAAGATACTGAGTTCACTGCTAATGAATCAATAGAAATTTGGGGATCAGGCTTTAATCCAAGAGAAACTATTACAATATCAATGCAATTTTCCGATACACTAAATATAATTATTGGCACTATTGTAAGTACAGAGAGTGGTTCATTTTCATTAAAAACAAAACCTCTCTCTAATAATGCAAAAATTGAATCCCAAATTACTGATGGTACAATTTATACTCTTTTAGCTGAAGGATCAAATCAAAGTAAATCTAGTGCAGCTATAAAAATTATTCCTGAAAGAATAACCCCATCTCATTTGATATCTCCAAATGCTAATCTAATTGTGGCTGCTGCCGTACCAAATGGCTCTACTGTTGCATACGGATCAGGCTTTATGCCAAATGAAAATTTTATTATTGCTGTAGTATTATCTAACAGTAACACTAAAATACTAGGAGGAGGAGCAGCTAATAATTCTGGTGCTTTTACTTTAGAATCTATTGTAGATCTAAGCCCTGGTATTTATACCGCTCTTGCTACAGGAGGAGAGGGATCATCTGCTAGTGCACCATTATTAGTATCACTAGATAAATAAAAAATCAAATACAATATTAGAGACTTTTTTTAACAGTTGCAGGATTACCATAAACTAATTGATCATTCCCTACATCTTTTGTTACAACAGAACCTGCTCCAACTACTGCATTTTGACCAATTATTACAGGTGCTACTATCATAGTGCCCGAACCAATAAAAGCATTTTTTAATATATTTGTTTTTTGTTTTTCTTTACCATCAAAATTACACGTAACAGTTCCAGCTCCAATATTAACATTTTTCTCTATCATTGAGTCCCCTATATAACAAAAATGTCCTAATTTAGTACCACTCTCAATTTTAGATTTTTTAACTTCAGCGTTAGTTCCTATATAAACCTTATTACTAATATTAGAATTTTGTCTGATATGAGAGTATGGTCCAATTTTGACTTCTGAGCCAATTTTAGAGTCACTTACAACTGATTTTTTTATAATTGTATTTTTTGCAATCAAGGAATTAGAGATTTCAGTATTTGGCCCGATGATACAGTTTGTTTTTATAATAGAATTGGATTTAACAATAGTCCCTGGCTGTATCGTTGAATCAGACTCGATATCACAATTATAATCAACATAAGTATTGTCTGGATCAATGATATTCACACCTTTTCTCATTAAATCAATATTTTTTCTTTTAAAAGCTATTTTATTGGCTACGCTTAATTGGTATTTGTCATTAATTCCTATAGATTCATATTTAGAGAGAGGAAATGAATAGTTAACATCGAATCCTTCATTTGCAGCTATACCTACCAAATCAGTTATGTATAATTCCTTATTATGAGAATTGATTTTAGAAATTGATTTTTTTAACCAAATTAAATTAACACAATACAAGCCAACGTTAAATTCTCTAAATTTAGTTTCATTTACATTCTTATTTTCACTGATACCTGTAATTTTCCCATCTTTTGATTTTGTTATTGCTCCATAGTCACCAGGAATATCAAAATCAAAAGTATCTATTAATATTGATATTTTTGATTTTTGTTTAAGATGAGAATCAATTAAATTCAGAACAGAGTCAGTTCTTATCATTGGTGTATCAGAATTAACAATAATTATATTTTCGGATTCTAAACTATCTAAAGCTTGTAACAATGCGTCTCCGGTTCCCCTAGGCTCTGATTGTTTAACATACTTGAAAGTATTATCTGATTTTAAAACTGCACCTCTAATTTCATCATGTTTATCAGGAACTACAATATATTTATTAGCAAAATTTGATAGTGGTAAATTATTTAGTAGATAATTAATCATAGGGATACCGTTCAAGCTATGTAATGGTTTGGGCAAAGTTTTAGATTTCATTCTAGAACCTTTCCCTGCTGCTAATACAACTAAATCTAACAAATTTTTATATTTCATAACTATTATTTATAACATAAATATTAAATAATTATTAAGTATAAACTTTTAAATTAAATAAGAATATGAATAATATAATATATATGCCTGTGTTAGGTATGCCTGAAATCAAAGCATCAGATAATATTCCCGAGCTTATAATTGAATGCCTATGGAAAAATAAAGAACAACTAATAGATAATGACGTATTAGTTGTTACGCAAAAAATTGTTTCTAAATCAGAAAATCGTGTTGTAAATCTAAAATCCATAACTCCCGACAGAAAAGCATTAAATTTATCTAAATCACTTAATAAAGACGCAAGGTTAATACAGTTGATTTTAAATGAAAGTAAATCAATTATTAAATTAGACGAAAAACGAGGAATAATTATTACAGAAAATAATAATGGGCATATAAGTGCAAATTCAGGAATTGATTTTTCAAATATAAAAGGAGAAGATAATGCTTCATTGCTACCCAGAAACCCTGATGAAAGTGCAAAAAAATTACATCATGATTTTATGAGTAAATTATCAATAACTAATCTAGGAATAATTATAAGCGATACATTTGGAAGACCTTGGAGAGTTGGTCAAACAAATATTTCAATCGGGAGTTATGGAATCAATCCGTTCATAAATTACATTAACAAAAAAGATGCTTATGGAGAACAGTTAAATTCAACTAATATATGCTTGGTTGATGAGTTAGCCGGGGGTGCAGAAATACTCATGGGAAAAACCATTAATGTTCCTGTTGTTGTTGTTAGAGGTTTGAATTTTGAGTTCTCAGAAACGGGATCTGGAGAAATTCTAAGAGAAAAAGATAAAGATTTATTCAGATAAGTTATCGTAGTTATATTCTGAAGACCAGACGGAAGTATCAGTATAGTTAAAGAATTCTTTTGTCTTCCCGCATTTTTTACATCTTCCTATACTTTTTGACCCTGATGGTTCTTCAATAATCCAATAGCATACACAATTACTTGCATTAACTTCTATATTCGCATCCATATTTTTAATTTAACCTTGTGAAATATTTAACATGTGAAAATTATAACATACTTACAATTATTAGGACAATAGATAATTATATAATTAATTCAAATACAATATAATATGAAAAAAATGTGTGATTATATGAGTTATTGGCTATTTAAATCAGAGCCTTCCGATTATTCTTTTGAAGATTTAATTAATGATAAAGAAACCGAATGGGAAGGAATAAGAAATTATCAAGCAAGAAATTTTATTAGAGATAAAATAAAAATTGATGATGAAATATTATTTTATCATTCAATGATATCTACTCCTCATGTTGTTGGAATTGCTAAAGTCACATCCAAAGCTTATCCGGATTTTTTTGCTTTAGATAAAGCACATAAATACTACGACCCAAAAAGTTCAGAAGAAAACCCAAGATGGTTTATGGTTGATATAAAAGCAGTAAGAAAACTCGATAATATTGTAACTTTAAAATCAATCAAAAATAACAAATTGCTTAATGATATGGTTTTAGTAAATAATTCCAGACTTTCAATTCAACCAGTTACTGATAAAGAATGGGATTTAATTATAAACATGTCATCCTCTGGATAGTATCTCTTCTGAAATTGCATCTCCCATTTCAGAAGTAGAACAAAATTTTTCGGAACCTGATATATCTTTTGTTCTTAATCCGTCATTAATTATCTTTTCAACCGAATTAGAAATTAATTCGGAAATTTCTTTTTCATTAAATGAATATTCAAACATCATAGCAGTGCTTAATATCATTCCAATAGGATTAGCTATTCCTTTTCCAGCAATGTCTGGTGCACTACCATGTATTGGCTCATACAAACTTTTCTTATCTTTATTAAACTCACCTGGGATAAAAGACAATGACGCTGAAGGTAGCATCCCAAGAGAAGAGGATAGTACAGATGCTTCATCTGTTAAAATATCCCCAAATGTATTTTCTGATACTATAATATTAAATTGACTAGGATTAAGAATTAATTGCATAGCAGCATTATCAACTAACATGTGATTAAACTTTACACTCTCGTATCCTACTGATATTTCATCAACTATTTTTCTCCATAGCTTTGATGTTTCTAAAACATTAGATTTATCAACTGAAGTTAAATTAACATTTTTTGATTCTGCTATTTTAAATGCTAATTCAACTATCCTGTGTATTTCACTTTCATCATAAAACATAGTATCTACAGCAGACCTATTGGGAGCTTCGTTCATTATTTTTTTTGGTTCACCAAAATACAGACCTCCTGTTAATTCTCTAATAATTAAAATATCGACATCACTCAGTATTTCTGATTTGACAGGCGAGCTATCTTTTAATGATTCAAAAATTTTAACTGGCCTTAAATTAGCATACAAATCTAATTTTTTTCGAATTTTCAATATTCCCATTTCAGGTCTGAATGCAGAATCTAAATCATCCCATTTTGGCCCTCCAACAGCTCCAAACAAAACCGAATTACAATTCTCAATTAAATCAATTGTATTATCGGGCAATGGATCTCCATATTTGTCATAAGCTCCTCCTCCAACTTCTCCCATTTTGATATCGTATTTATTGCCACTTATAGATTCTATTGATTTAATAATTTTTAATGCTTCTTCAACAACTTCAGGTCCAATTCCATCTCCGGGTAAAACTGCTATATAGCTCAATGTAACTCCTTATTTAACAACTAAATTTAATAATTTATCTTTAACATATATTATTTTTACTATTTCTTTATCTGTAGTATGTTTTTGTACGTTATCTGACTCCAATGCTAATTTCTCTATTTCATTTTGATTCAAATTCAAAGGTATTTCTACCGTGTCACGTAGTTTTCCATTTACCTGTAAAACTAATTTAATTGTATCGGAAATAGTTAATGACTCATCAAAAGTAGGTAAGTTTTGATTGTGAATAGAGTATTCTTTGCCCATAGTTTGCCACAATTCTTCTGAAATATGTGGAGCCATAGGCGCAAGATGCAAAAGAAGTCTTTCTAAAGAATGGAGCCATGCTGACTTAGAGATTTGAGAAGAATTAAAAGCTTTTGATAATTCTGTAACATATTCCATCAACAATGCTATGGCCGTATTAAATTTAGATAATTTCATATCAGAAATAATTTTTTTAGAAAGTATATTAGATAATCTTATAAGCTCTTTATCATAATTTGTAGAAACATTGTTTTCTATTGTAGATGTATCTTTGTTTACCAAATCCCATATTTTCATAAACCATCTTCGGATTCCATTTATTCCAGAGTCTGACCAATCTCCTCCTTGGTCCCAAGGGCCTAAAAACATTAAATAACATCGCAAGGTGTCAGCTCCATATTTTCTTACTATAGGGTCAGGTGTTAACGGATTAGATCGTTTTGAAATTTTCTTATGTTCTTTTATTAACATTCCCTGATTAGTTAGTTTTAAATATGGTTCGTCAAAGTTTAAATAACCTAAATCTCGCAAAGCTTTGTTAAAAAATCTTGCATATAATAGATGCATTACAGCATGCTCAGCGCCACCCATGTAATGAGACACAGGAAGCCATGATGATATTTTTTGTTTGTCAAAAGGCTCATCTTCTGAAGAGTTGTATGGGCTAGCAAATCTTAAGTGATACCAAGATGAACATACAAATGTATCCAAAGTATCTGTTTCTCTTGTACCAATTTTATTACACTTAGGACAATTAACATTCAGAAAGTCATCCATTTTTGTCAATGGTGATTTTCCGTCTTGATCAAAAGTTACTTTGTCAGGTAATAATACAGGTAAATCAGATTCGGGAACCGGAACAGTGCCGCAATCTTCGCAATATATAATTGGAATTGGTGTTCCCCAATATCTTTGCCTTGAAACTAACCAGTCTCTTAAATGATATGTTACTGATTTATATCCCCAATTATTTTTGTGGATTTTATCATTAATTAATTGTTTTGCTTTATGATTGTTAAGTCCGTCAAATTCTGCAGAGTTGACTTGTATACCATCTCCTGACCAAGCTTTATCTAATTTTTTTTCGTCAACTTTTTTGGGTGACACAACAATTTTTATATTTAAATTATATTTTTTTGCAAAATCGTAATCTCTTTGGTCATGAGCAGGTACTCCCATTACAGCTCCTGTGCCATAAGTAGACAATACATAATCTCCAATGAAAATTGGTATTCTTTCTTCACTTAAGGGATTTATACAATAGGCACCTGTAAAAACCCCTGTTTTTTCTTTCTCAGTAGAAGTTCTTTCAATCTCTGTCTGTCTACTGGCATTATAAATATATTCTTTAACCTCATCTGAGAATTCAGGTTGAACAATTTGATCTACAATTGGATGTTCTGGAGCCAAAACCACAAATGTCACTCCATAAATTGTGTCAATTCTAGTAGTAAATGTCTCAATTACGCTATTCTCAATATACTCATCTAAATTAAAAGATACTGTTGTTCCTTCGGATTTTCCAATCCAATTTTTTTGCATAGTTTTAATCTTGGATGGCCAATCAATATCATCCATTTCTAATAACTGATCTGCGTATTTGGTTATAGCAAAAAACCATTGAGGAAGAGCTTTTTTCGAAACATTAGACTCACATCTCTCACATGATCCATCTCTAACTTGTTCATTTGCTAAAGTTGTTTGACAATTTGGGCACCAATTTGCTTGTCCATGCTCTCGATATGCCAATCCATTTTTGTAAAACTGCAAGAAAAAATATTGGTTCCATTTATAATAATCTGGATCTGATGTTACAAGTTCTCTATCCCAATCATAAGAAGTTCCCATCTCTCTAAATTGTCTTCTGAAATTATTAATATTTTCATAAGTCCATCTTTTAGGATCTTCTCCTCTTTCTATAGCTGCATTTTCAGCTGGGAGACCAAAAGAATCAAATCCTTGCGGATGCATAACATTATATCCTTCCATTCTTTTAAATCTTGCATGTGCATCAGCCGGAGCAAAAGCGTACCAATGTCCCATATGTAAATCCCCAGATGGATAAGGAAACATAGTCAAAGCATAATAATTTTCTTTACTATTTGAATCTTGAACCTTGTAAATCCCATCTTTCTCCCATTTAGCCTGCCATCTTGATTCTATTTCTGAATGATTATAGATTTCTTTCAATTAATATCCTAATAAACTAGTTTACCAAATTATATTCTACACTTTTTATAACTTCTTCTGTGGAGTTTGTTCCTCCTAAGTCAGGAGTGAAAACTTTATTTTCAATAGTCTTTTGAACTGCTTCTCTTATTAAAAGACTAATTTTTTCATAACCTAAATAATCAGCCATCATAGCAGCTGATAAAATAGATGCTATTGGATTTGATATCCCTTTCCCAGCTATGTCAGGAGCACTACCATGAACTGGTTCAAACATAGATGGCACATTATTATCTGGATTTATATTTGAACTCGGAGCCACCCCCATACCACCAGTAATGCCTGCGCCTAAATCACTTAAAATATCACCAAACAAATTACTTGCAACAATAACATCAAAAGTCTCTGGTTTTCTAACAAGATCCATACATGCTGCATCAACTAATAAGGAATTTGTTTCTATTTCAGGATAGTCATTAGATACGTTTTTAAAACATTCATCCCACATCACCATTCCATATGCTTGGGCATTAGATTTTGTTATTGAAGTAACTTTTAATTTGTTTCTTCTTTTCATGGCATATTCAAAAGCATATTTAATTATTCTTGTACATCCATATTTAGTAAATACTGCTGTTTGTATAGAAGTTGAATAATTATTATCCATATGTAAAAAACCTCCTATATTAGCATATTCACCCTCGGAGTTTTCTCTAATAACAACAAAATCTAATTCTTGCGCCTCTCTTAAAACACTTGTAGTGTTTTTCCATAAATAACTAGGTCTGACAGATACATATTGATCGAATTTACGCCTTATTGGCAATAATAATCCATTAAGTGTTATATGGTCAGGAACATCAGGATGCCCAATTGCGCCAAGTAAAATCGAATCGAATTTTGATAATTGTTCTAATGCATTAGTTGGCATCATCTTATTATTATTAAGGTAATATTCTGATCCCCAATCAAAATATTCAAATTGAAATATATGTTTATTATATACTTGGTTCTGGGCTGTATTTAAAATACTAACAGAACCTTCTGTAACTTCTACTCCAATCCCGTCACCAGGAATCACAGCTATTTTTTTCATTTCATATCCCCTAATAAGTCAAAAATATTAACACATAAATCGATTAATTCATCCGTTAATTGTTTGTCAGATGACAAATTATAGCTTTCATCCAATCGTTTTAATATATCTTTTTTTGTAAACCATATCCAATTCTCATTTTTTATTGTACCACCTAATATTTTGCATACATAAATAAAATCTATATGCTCATGTTTGTTACCGTTTGATTCGATAATTGGTTCAATAAAAATAGTATGTGGCGGAATGATAGATTGAACATCCTTATATTTAGTTGGTTTAATATTAGAAGTATTGAGTACTTCAATTTTTAATCCTGTTTCCTCAAATACTTCTCGTATTACTGCTTGTATAGGATCCTCATTTAGTTCTACATGGCCTCCTGGAGGTAACCATAGCTTTATTTTTTCATGAAAATGCAGTAAAACTGAATTATTTTCTACTATTAGTGCTGTAGCTGTGTAATGTCTTTTCATTATAAATAAAAGGTTGTGGCGACCCCGACCAGGTTCGAACTGGCGATCTCCGCCTTGACAGGGCGGCGTGTTGACCACTACACCACGGGGCCTTATATGGGCGGTACTGGATTCGAACCAATGACCTCTGCGATGTCAACGCAGCACTCTAACCACTGAGCTAACCGCCCAATGCATTATAAATTAAAGAAATTTTACTCTGATTTATCCAATTCTTCAACATCTGAATCAATAATTTCATCTGATGCGTCAATCAAATTTAAATCCGAGTCTTGTGTTAGCTCATCTAATCCCAATTTTTTTCTACCTTCTTCAGTTTCATCAAATCTAGCAGGAATAAGCCTTCCGATAATAACATTTTCCTTTAATCCTCTAAGATCATCAATTTGACCATTTGTAGCTGCTTCAGTTAATACTCTAGTAGTTTCCTGGAAAGAGGCTGCTGCCAAGAAGCTATCCATATTTAAAGAAGCTCTTGTTATACCGAGTAATACCGGAGTAGCCGTTGCAGGTTCTCCACCTTCAGCCATAATTTCATCATTTTTGTCTTCAAATTCGTTGATAACAACTAATTCTCCTGGAATGTAGTCAGTATCTCCTTGAGTGTCTATTCTAACTTTTCTAAGCATCTGAGAAACAATCACTTCAATATGTTTATCATTAATTGAAACACCTTGAGACAAGTAAACATTCTGAACTTCTTCGATTAAATATTGCTGAACATGGTTAATATCTTGTATTGCCAAGATTTGTTGAGGACTCTTTGGTCCTGAAGTCAAAGGAGATCCTGCTTCTACAAAATCACCTCTGTCAACTATTAAATTTGAAGCTGCTGGAATTAAATATTCTCGAGTCTCTTCATTCTCCCAAGTGATAACAATTTTCTGTTTTGTAACCTTTAAAGCTCCAGAAACTTGAGCATATACAGAATTTGATTCAACAATCTTATTTGGGTTGTTTTTCATTTCTTTAGGAGTTAATGATTGACCTTTTGGTGATACTAATTCAGTACCAACTATAACATTATCACCATCTTTAACTTTAACCTCCCATCCTTTTGGAATAGAAATTTCTTGCTGCATAGTTTCTTTATCACTAACTTGAACAACAAGACCATCAGATGTTTCTAACAAATCAACCATCCCGTCTATATCGCTCAATATAGCTTGTCCTTTTGGAGTTCTCGCTTCAAATAATTCTTCAACTCTAGGTAATCCGCTAGTAATGTCGGCTACTGACGCAATTCCTCCAGTATGGAAAGTTCTCATCGTTAACTGTGTTCCTGGTTCTCCTATACTTTGCGCTGCAATAATTCCCACAGCCTCACCAATCATAACAGGGTCCCAATTCGCCAAAGAGCCACCATAACATTTTACACAGAGTCCTCTTACTGTAGTGCAACTCAAGGATGTATAGACAGCAACAGAATCAATATCGTCTTCATTCAAATTCAAAAGAACTGAATCATCTATATATTTATTTTTTTCTACTAGTATTTCACCTGATTTTGAATCTACTATTGGTTTCGCTATGTATCTTCCTTTAATTCTCGATAAAACAGTTCTTTTAAACTGATCTTCCGGATTACTTTTTTCAATCAAGCGGAAATCTTCTGTTCCACAATCTTCTTCGATGATAGTCATTTCTTGAGCGACATCGATTAATCTTCTGGTAAGATATCCACTGTCAGCTGTTCTCAAAGCGGTATCAGCTAGACCTTTTCTTGCACCATGTGTGGAAATAAAGTACTCTAAAACTGTTAATCCTTCTCTGAAGTTAGATTTGATAGGTCTATCAATGATTTTCCCTTTTGGATCAGACATAAGTCCTCTCATGCCAGCCATTTGTTTAATTTGAGCAATGTTACCCTTGGCACCAGAAGAAGCCATAAAATACAATCCACCATAAATTGAAAGCGAATCTTCTATTTCAGAAGTGACTTGCTCATTTGCATTTGTCCATATATTAACTGCTGATCTATATTTCTCTTCCTCTGTTATAAAGCCTTGATTAAATTTTTCTTCTAATACTTCAATTTGATTATCTGCTTTTTTTACAATATCGTATTTTGAGCTTGGAATTTTAATGTCATTAATAGCCATAGTAATTCCGGATTTAGTTGCATATTCAAACCCTGCAGATTTAATAGCATCTAATAATCTAGAAGTTTCTTCATTTCCTAATTCTTTGAAAGATTTGAGTGTTATGTCTTTAAGAAGACCTTTATCTATAGTTTGATTATAAAATTCAAAACTTTCATGTAGCAAAGAATTAAATATGATTCTACCAATAGTTGTAGAAATCACTTCGTTATTAGAAGATTTGTCATTTCTTACTTTGATAGTATCTCTAAGTTTTATTAAATTAAGATTATAAGCAAGTAGAGCTTCATCAAAATTAGTATAAACAGTTGTATTTTTAGATTCTTCAGAACTTAATCCGGTTAAGTAAAAGCAACCCAAAACAATATCCAATGTTGGTGCCACAATAGGTTCACCTGAACTTGGAGTTAACATATTATTAGAGCTAAGCATTAATCTTCTACTTTCTATAATTGCAGTCTTTGAAAGAGGTAAATGTACAGCCATCTGATCTCCATCAAAATCTGCATTAAAAGCAGCACAAACCAATGGATGAACTCTCACTGCACTACCGTTTATAAGCACAGGTTCAAAAGCCTGTATACCCAATCTGTGTAGGGTAGGTGCTCTATTTAATAAAACAGGTCTCTCTTGAACTACTTCCTGAAGTATTTCCCATACTTCTGGACTGCCTTTATCTACTAACCTTTTTGCAGTTCTGATATTGTGAGCATAACCCAAAATTACTAATTTATGCATAACAAATGGTTTGAATAATTCGATTGCCATTTTTCTTGGAATACCGCATTGATTTAATTTTAATTCAGGACCAACAATGATAACTGACCTTGCACTATAATCTACTCTTTTACCCAATAGATTTTGCCTAAATCTTCCTTGCTTACCTCTAAGTAAATCAGAGAGTGATTTCAAAGTATGGTTGTGACTACCTAGAACAGGTCTTCCTCTACGACCATTATCGATCAAAGCATCTACAGATTCTTGTAGCATTCGTTTTTCATTTCTAACAATTATTTCAGGTGCACTCAGTTCTAATAATCTTTTTAGTCTGTTATTTCTATTGATTACTCTTCTATATAAGTCATTAAGATCACTTGCAGCAAATCTACCTCCGTCTAATTGCACCATTGGTCTTAATTCAGGAGGAAGAACAGGAATAACTTCTAAAATCATTGATTCCAAAGCATTACCACTTTTTCTGAATGCTTCAACAACCCTAAGTCTCTTTACAGCTTTTTTTAATCGCTGTCCTGTTGTTTCTCTTATTTCTTTTTGCAATTCATCTCGCAAAGAATCTAAATTAATAGTTTTCAAAACCTTGGTTACTGCTTCTGCTCCCATCTCTGCTGAGAAAACATCTACTTGATATCTTATAGAAATATTTCTTATAGATTTATATTTTTGATCTGTTAGTAGCAAACCTAATTTTAATGTTTTAAGGTCAGATAAAATAACGTTTAATTCATCAATTTTTTCTTTAATCTGTTCTTTAGTAAGTATCGGCTCATCGTCTTCCATTTCTTCTTCATCTGAAGTATCTACTGGTTGGTCTGATTTATTTTTTTCTTCTTTTTTTTCTTCTACTAAATCCAAATTTAAATTTTTGATTTCTTCTTCAATTTTTTCTTTTAATGCTTCTTTAGATTCATCATTAACCTTTGTCACTAAATATTGAGCAAAGTATAATATTCTCTCAAGATTTCTTGGTGACAAATCTAAAATCATTCCTAACCTACTTGGAGAACCTTTGGCAAACCAAATATGAGCAACAGGTGCTGCTAGAGTTATAGTTCCCATTCTCTCTCTTCTAACTTTAGATCTTGCAACTTCTACGCCACAACGATCACAAATCACGCCTCTATATCTGATTTTTTTATATTTTCCACAATAACATTCCCAATCTTTTGTTGGGCCAAAAATTTTCTCACAAAAAAGACCATCTTTTTCTGGCCTTAAAGTTCTATAATTTATAGTTTCTGGCTTAGTCACTTCTCCATACGACCACATTTTAATCTTATCAGTTGTGGCTAGTCCTATTTTTAACGAATCAAAACCTGTTGGTGATTGTGTCATTTTGTATCTCCTAAATAAACGTAATGGAACTATAATTTACTAATTTTTGTTTTCTTCACTGTCTTCATCAGACGATTCTTCACTGACAATCTCTAATGGTAAATCATCAGGGGCTACTGCCTCTTCATCCACTTCCACATTCTCAATGTCATCAAGCGTGATTTCAGAGTTTTCTTCTTGGGAATCAGTTTGAATATCCAAATTATCATTTAATAAAGATTCATCCATAGACTCATTTATGCTTTCTGTCATATTAGAAATATCTTCAATTTGTAGCATCTCTTCATTATCTTCAGTTAACAAATCAACGTCTTCTACTATTCCTGACAAATCAATATCTCCTTCATTAGCATAATTGTTTAGTAAGTCAACAGACAAACCTAAACTCTGCAATTCTTTGAGCAAAACATGAAAAGATTCAGGAATACCTGGTTGAGTAATAGGTTCACCTTTAACTATTGATTCATAAGTTTTTACTCGTCCAACAACATCATCAGATTTTACAGTTAGAATCTCTTGAAGATTATGTGCAGAACTATAAGCTTCTAGTGCCCATACTTCCATCTCTCCAAATCTTTGACCTCCGAACTGGGCTTTACCTCCTAATGGTTGCTGAGTTATTAAGGAGTAAGGTCCTGTAGATCTTGCATGGATTTTATCTTCAACCATATGGATCAATTTAAGCATGTACATATATCCAACAGAAATCGGTTGCTCAAAAGCTTCTCCTGTTCTTCCATCAAAAAGTTTATGTTTACCAAAATTTGGTGAAGAAAATTTATTTTCCTGATTTAAATTTTCTACTTTGTTTCTTAAATCTTCATAGGTGCATTCAGATATGTCTTCATTACTTTCTTCTTCAAACCATATTTTCAAACATTCTTCTTGAATATTAACTTTTTTAGGTTTTAATTTCTCATGATCAACGAAGTTGCCAATCAAATCTTCCTTATCTCTAGCTTGAAGCCATTTGTAAAGTACATCAATATTAAGATCTTTATAATCTAAATGATCATCGATACTGTTATCTAAAGCTCCAGATTTTCTGATGACCCAAGCTTTCAACAAATATTCTTCAATTTCTTCATCTGAAAAACTTTCGAAAACCGGTCTGTTTGCTGTCTTCATGCCAAGAGCCTTCGCTGCCCATCCTAAGTGTAATTCTAGTACCTGTCCAAGATTCATTCTTGAAGGAACTCCAATTGGGTTTAGTATAATATCAACAGGTGTTCCGTCTTCTAAATAAGGCATATCTTCTTGTGGTAATATTTTTGCAACAACTCCTTTGTTACCATGTCTACCAGCCATTTTGTCACCTTCAGATATTTTTCGTGTTTGAGCTATCCAAACTCTAACTTGTTTATTTACACCAGGAGATAAATCTTTAACTTCTTTTGAATCTAATACTTTCACATCAATCACTTTACCTCTTTGTCCGTGAGGAACTCTTAAAGATGTATCCTTAACATCTCGAGCTTTCTCACCAAAAATTGCTCTTAAAAGCTTTTCTTCAGCACTTAATTCTGTTTCTCCCTTAGGTGTTATTTTCCCAGCCAATATATCGCCTGGACCAACTTCTGCTCCTATTCTAACAATTCCATGTTCATCTAAATTCTTCAGAGCTTCTTCGCCGATATTAGGAATATCTGCAGTTATTTCTTCGGGACCTAGTTTAGTATCCCTAGCTTCCACTTCTAATTTTTCAATATGTATTGAAGTGTAAATATCGCATTTTACGAGTCTGTCACTTAATATAATGGCATCTTCAAAATTATAGCCATCCCAACTCATAAAAGCACATAATATATTTTGTCCAAGTGCTAAATTACCCGATTCAGTAGAAGAGCTATCACATAAAACCTGATTTTTTTCAACAATATCACCCTTAGATACTATAGGTCTTTGTGAAATAGTTGTACCTTGATTACTTCTGAAATATTTTTTTAGAGGGTACTTATGAATTTCATTGTTATCATCTAAGATTGAAATCTCTTGTCCTGTCGAACTAATTACTAATCCGTCAGTTTTAGACAATTGAACTTGACCACTATCTCTTGCTACAATTTTTTCCATTCCTGTTCCAACAATTGGAGCTTGTGGAGACATTAACGGAACAGCTTGTCTCTGCATGTTTGAACCCATTAAAGCCCTGTTAGCATCATCGTGCTCCAAAAATGGTATTAATGAAGTAGAAACACTTACTAATTGCATTGGGGAAATATCAATTAAATCAACTTCATATGGTGAAATAACAACAAATTCTTCACCTTTTCTTATTTCTACTCCAGAGTTCAAAAATTCTCCATTCTGATCAATAGGAGAGCTTGCTTGCGCAATATTATATTCTGTTTCCATATCTGCAGATAGATATTTTATGTCTTCGTCTGATAGCGAAACATAAGGGTAAACAGAAATATCTTGCTTTGGCAAATTTTGAATTTCTTCCAAAACTTTTCTAGTAATTTTCTTATTTTTTTCAACTAAAACTTTCTTGCCAACTTTAATGTCTTCACTAACAGTTCTTCCACTAAGAGTTTGATCTTTGTTACTTATAGAATTTTTTACTAATCTATACGGTGTTTCGATAAATCCATGTTCATTTGTTCTGGAAAATGTGGCTAGTGAACCCAAAAGACCAATATTAGGTCCTTCTGGTGTTTCAATAGGGCATATTCTTCCATAGTGAGAAGAGTGCACGTCTCTAACATCAAATCCTGCTCTTTCTCTAGATAAACCTCCTGGTCCCAATGCAGACAATCTTCTTTTATGAGTTAATTCTGAAAGCGGATTGGTTTGATCCATAAATTGAGATAATTGAGATCCACCAAAAAATTCTTTAACCGCAGCAACAACAGGTCTAATGTTTATTAATGCTTGAGGTGCTGTTTCATTTGGTTCTAATGCAGTAATCATTCTATCTTTAGCAACTCTTTCCATACGAAGAAGCCCAACTCTCATTTGATTCTGAATTAATTCACCAACTGCTCTTACTCTTCTGTTTCCTAAATGATCAATATCATCTGCAGATTCTTCATTATTATTTATTAAAATAATCTTTTTTATTATCTCTATAAAATCATCTTTAACAAGTGTTTTTGTATCCAGATCGCTAGTCTTGCCAAGCCTGTTATTTAATTTGTACCTACCTACATTTCCTAAATTATATCTCTTCTCATTAAAAAAAGTGGTGTTTATTAATTCTTCAGCATTAGATTCGTTAGGTGGTTCCCCTGGTCTCACTCTTTTATAATATTCAATAAGAGATTCTTTCTTTGTTTTTACCTCTTCGCTGTCATTATCTATTGTAGATTTTATGAATCCTTCTTCGGTAACTCTTGGTGAATCTACATCAGCAAATATGTTTAATATTTCATTGTCTTCATAGCCTAATGCTCTTAGGAAAATACTTACAGGAATTCTTCTTTTACGGTCAATCTTAACAGATATAATATTTTTACTACTAGTTTCAAATTCTACCCAAGATCCTCTAGAAGGAATTAATTTTGCATTTGCAAGTGGCCTGCCTGATATAGGTTCATTATTGACACTAAAGTATACACCTGGGGATCTAACTAATTGACTTACTACAACTCTTTCAGCACCGTTAATTATAAAAGTACCATTTGATGTCATAACAGGTAATTTTCCAACAAAAATATCTTGCTCCTTATATTCACCAGCATCTTCATTTTCTGGATCTTTAATTTTTAATAGAGCAGTAAACCACAAGGCTGCGTCATAAGTTATTTCACGTTTTCTGCATTCTTCTTCAGAATGTTCGGGCTCTTTAAATGTATGACTTATGAAAGAAAGCTCAAATCTTGAGTCCTCAATAGGGGAAATGTCATCTAGTAATTCTTTGATACCTTCATGCTTAAACCAATCAAAAGAATCAAGTTGTACCTGAATAAGGTTAGGAATTATATTTTGTTCTGTAAAATTATATTTTCCATTTGATGTTAAGCTCATAGGGAATACCTCTCTGAAAAAAAGTTAATTTAATACATATTGGCTAAAACGCAAATTCGTAGCATTAGATTGTACTTTGATCGCCTTTACAAAGCACATAAAGATTTTTTTTGAAATATGAAGTTTAGTCAATGAATTATCCATCTACCAAACGAATACATTACATAAATACATAATTACTGTCAATATATTTTTATAATAAATATAAAGGTTTTTT
>CEQM01135444.1_pt1 | contig 34167 bp, 25 predicted proteins | sample 531111 | NCBI WGS metagenome assembly CEQM01 (sample SAMEA2621278, study PRJEB7988) | marine metagenome | biome: marine biome (ENVO:00000447); feature: deep chlorophyll maximum layer (ENVO:xxxxxxxx); material: "saline water (ENVO:00002010), including plankton (ENVO:xxxxxxxx)" | depth 120 m
GCAGATATTACAGCAGATAATGGGGTAGTTCATGTTATTGATGCTGTGCTTATACCTGGCTCTACATCAATTAATGAAAACAATTTTCATAAAGATAAATATAACTACTCAGTTGATTTAAATGGTCAATTAATTAATCAATTTGATAAAAATAGAATAATAATTGATGTATTCGAATCTGGAAAAACTGAAAAAAAATTAATAATTAAATAATTCTATATTTAATATTCTAGCCCCATATATATCATTGCAAACGGGGGTAATACTGCATTATAAATTAATTATGGGGCTAGAATTTTCTTAAAAAATTAAAATATGAAAAACCTACTAATTTTACTTTTAATAATTATCTCAACTGATGTATGTGCTAATCCTATTAATGAAGGCCCTACTTTGAAAGAACAACTATCTCCACCTAATCAAGAATTTAAACAAACTTTACAAAAAAGGTCTCAAATATGGATTAAAGGTCAATGGGCAATTGTTAATAATACCTATGTTTGGGTAAAAGGTCATTGGGAAACTAAGAGAGCTGGATTTGTTTTTGTTGATGGTAATTGGATAAAAAAGTCCAATGGATGGACATGGAAAGAAGGATATTGGAAAAAAATAGATATGAATAAATGGTTAAATCTTCATACTTAATTATGATTATTTATAAGAAGGAAGATATAGATAAAATAGAAAGAATTAAAAATATAAAATTAATTAATTCAATTTGTGGTATAAGAAGTGTTCATTTAATTGGAACGAAATCCAATGATGATGTCTCTAATCTGGCTATTTTTAGTTCTGTCACCCATCTTGGTAGTAGGCCTCCTTTATTATCTTTCGTTAGTCGTCCCTCAGATACAGTAAAAAGAGATACAATAACTAATATTAAACAAAATAAATACTACACAATTAACAGTGTTGAGAAGAATTGTTTTATTAAGGCTCATCAAACTTCAGGTAAGTATGAATCTCATATTTCTGAATTTACTGCTTGCGGACTAAATGAAGAATATATTAATGGATTTCACGCACCTTTTGTTGATGATAGTAAGATTAAACTTGGTATGAAATTTATTAATTCAATACCTATTAAAGAAAATAATACAGAATTAGTTATAGGTGAGATAATTTTTATTAAAATGCATTCGAGTATAATTGAAGAAAATTTTCAAGATTCAGTATCCATTATAGGATTAAATTCTTACTATAAACACAAAAAGATTTCTGAGTTAGAATATGTAAGAATAAAAAAATAACTATTTGAATAAATCTTCTTATTCACTTTTATATAAATACAATAAAAAAAAATTAATTTTAATATAAATTTCTTATTATGAAAAAACAACTAGTTTTTATATTCACAATTTTTATTTCCTCTATTATTTTTTCCCAATCTTTTTATGATTTATCAATTAAATCTATTGAAGGAGATACGATAAATTTCGATCAATTTAAAGGACAATATGTACTTGTTGTAAATGTTGCTTCAAGATGTGGCTACACTAAACAATATGCTGATTTAGAAACTCTTTATCAAACATATGATAATCTTGTTGTAATAGGTGTGCCTTCTAATCAATTTGCTAATCAAGAACCTAGGAGTGAGGCTGAAATATTAAAATTTTGCACGGATAAATATAATGTATCATTTCCTATGACATCAAAAATTAATGTTAAAGGACAGTATAAACATCAACTATATGCTTGGTTAACGGAGAAGAATAATAATTTAGTAGATGACTTTAAAATTTCTTGGAACTTTAATAAATTTTTAATCAATCCATCAGGTAAATTAATTGGTCATTTTACAAGTAAAGTGAAACCGCTTAACTCTAAAATTACCTCCCTTATAAAATGATTATTATTTCTGTAATATTATTTGTTGTTATAAGTATTTTTTCAGTAATTAAAATTCTTAGTATTGAGCATCCCACTTCAACTTCTAAATTTTTAGCTGATGATGCTCTTGAAGTAGATATTCCTAAGAGTGGCTTAAAAGGTAAAAGTATTATTGTTGTTGGAGGAGGAATAAGTGGTTTAAGTGCAGCAAAATATTTATTAGAAGCAGGAGCTAAAGTAACTTTATTAGAAAAAAGACAAATTGTTGGTGGTAATAATGATCCGTATTTAAAAGATGGAAAACATTATGCAACTACTGTTATAGTTACTTTGCCTTGTCAACAACCTCATTATTTAAATTTATGTCGTGAATATGGTATTGAACAAACACCACACAACTTTGTGGATTTAGAGGGGCAAATTATATTACAAGACAAGGCTTTATCTCTTAAGATGGGTTCTGGAGGATGGTCTTTTTTTAAATACATTTTTAAACAATGTACTATCAAAGAGATTATTGATGGAATTTGTATTATGTTTTTGTTTTATTATCAATTTAGATTACAACCTGAATCTAAGAAAAGTATCAAGAATGTTTTAGGAAATCGCTTAACTAACTCATCTGTGTTTACACATGTATTTATGCCATGGATTGGTATCAATACTTGGTGTAGATTTGATGATATTAGTTCCCAACCAGCTCATATATTTGGTGCGTTCATATATGAATATGCATTAAAAATTACAATTAGAAAAAAAGATTATAAAAAATATGAAAATGGTTGGTGTGTATTAGATGGTAGACTTATACATAAATTAGAAGAGAATCTACTCCAAAACAATAACTATACCCAGAAATTAAATACTAGTGTTATCGGTGCATTTAAAGATAATAATAAGATTAGTGTTCAATTAGATAATGATACTAAATTAGATTGTGATAAAATATTATTTGCAACTCAACCATTTCAAGCCTTACCTCTTATAAAAAATATAGGGTCAAAAAGCTTGATTAATGAGCTAAAAAAGTGGCCTAAAATGGATTGTTATGTTATTTTACATAGGGATTTATCTCAAATTAAAAATATGCCCTGGATTCATCAAACACATATGAACAAAACAACGAACAAATATTATATAACAAATACTATTAAACCAATTATGTCAGATATAGTCTTTGATTGTACTATTACATTTGTTTATAATACTATTAACTATGAAGATTTTATAAAAAATCAAATTGATGAATCAAAAATTATCAAAATCTATGAGCCTAAACTTCCTATTTTTACTTTAGATAACTCTGTTAATAGAAATAAAATTTGGAATTTTATTGATAATGAATGTCAAGATGTTTATTGGACACAAGCATGTAGATCGGGCATTCAATATCATAATAATGCTATTTTAAATTCAAAAAGAGTTGTAAAGTGCCTTATAAATAACGAATTAAGTAAATAATTACTTTACACAATATTTTCTTTCAATACTTCCATCATTATATATATAAATAACAATTGAATTATCTTTATTTGAAATCTCTCTTCCTAGTAAGTCTATAGTTTTGATGACTTTTTTGGTATTGTTGTTTTCATTAACAGATAGACCATCACATTCATCATCTTCAGTAGGTAATACAAGTATATCAAGAATAAAAGTTTCATTATTACCTCCAAATATATTCTATCCATTTATTAATAATTTACATTTTTTCCATTAAAAACAAGTATTCTAAATATTTACCTTCATTGGTCACCCACTTGTTGGTCCAACTGAGTTTAGACATAATATTTTTTTTATAATCAATCTCAATAACTTTTAATATTTTTCCTGATTTATTTATTATATCATATAATTCGTTTTTTGTTGTTCTACCACCAGAACTATATGAAAGTAAAATATATTTAGAATTAGTTAGCTGAATTAATTTATCTAGTGCTTTCATGGCGATGAATGACCCATTTTTATTTTTTCTATACTCTTCAAATATTGATGGTGATATAAAATCTCTTGTATCTTCTCTTCTATTAGCTTTACCAAATAATTTGGGTTTGTCATGCATAATAATAGTTTTCCATATGTGATAATAAGAAGCATATCTAACTCTACTTGGTGGCATTTTATCATTGTTTGATCCATATGGTGGGTCAAAATACACAAAGTCATATTCAGATTTAGTAATTGTTTTAAAAATATCATCTCTAACAACTTTATGATTTAAGTTATTTGTAGTAAATCTTTTTGGTAGGGTGAGGAATAGTTCATTATTAGATCTTGGTGACCATTTTGAAAGATATGATGCAAAATGACCTAAAGTACTATCAACTTTATCTAATGCAAAAATAAGACTTGTTAATATTACAGATTTATCACTCCACTCAAGATTTAATTTTTCAATTTCATCTCTAATAGCATCAAGTTTTTTAGTATTTTTTGATTGGAAAGGTTGTTTTTCATTTATAACATCTGAACCATAATTTTCTGTATACCAACCGCTATATCCTTTCAATGAATTTAAATAATCAATTATTTCTTTATAGAATTTATCACTTCTGGTTGATTTTAAAAAACAATGAGCAAATACATCAGACCACACTGAAATATCATTGGATGTTACAGAGTATCCAAGTTGAGCAAATGCTTGAGAAACTCTTGTTGTCCCACTAAAGCCATCAAGAACAGTTTTAACATCTTTAAGCTCAGATAAAATAGTTGTTATATGAGGTATGAGTTTAAGTTTTGACCCAGCATATTTAATACCATAAGTTGATATTTTTTTCATTATTCAAATATACATTTTATATAAAGCCAATAATGTTGTCTATAATAAATTAACCTTATATTTATTGATAAAATTCATTTTATGAAACATTCAGTTTTTATATTAACCTTCTTGACTATTATTTTTAATTATCATATTTATTCTCAAGAATTAAATAACAAAATTATTTTTATTCCGGAATCTAAGGAAGAAACAAATCTTGTTATAAATCTTAATAATTATTTAAAAATTTGTTTTATAAATACTCCTCAAAGAAGTATTAAGTACTTCCCTAAGGAATTATTTCAAGTCATTAGAGAAAATTCTAGTATATATTTATCTAATAATGACATAAAGAATAAGTTAAAAAATGAAGCTAGGGAAAAGAAAAATAGATTGCCTTTAGGTAATAAAAAATTCATTACTCATAATATATTAAGTAGAGTAGAACAAGAAAATCATATTATTTATGTTGTTAGTCATTCAATTGTAGAGGATAATCTTTCTGATAGATTAAGTAGTTCGATTAATAGAAAGAATAATGATGATAATGAACCGTTAATGGTTATACTTGAAACTATATGTATTTACAATAAATTCAATAATAATTGGAATTATTTTGAACATAAAAATAAATTATTTAGTCAGCAAGTTTTAGGAAAAATGTTTGAATTTAATACAGTTCTTGAAATACTGAATTTTAATATTGAAAATTAACCATCTATTTTTATAGCATTAGCTACTTTTTTCGCTTTATTAATTAAAATTTCAACTTTTTCATCTCCATAAGCAAGACTGACAGCCATTCTCCTATTTAGATGTGTTGTAGGTTTACCGAAAATTTTAAAATCTGTATTTTTAATTTTAACTGCATCTTCTAAACCAGTGAAAGTTGGAAAAAAATCATTTTTCTTATTTGCTAATATAACAGCTGAAGCACCATTTTTCATCAATGTAATTTCATTCACTGGTATACCTAAAATTGCACGAGCATGTAGTTCAAATTCAGAAAAATTTTGAGTTCCTGCTAATGTTACCATTCCTGTGTCATGAGGTCTTGGTGATAATTCAGAAAAATAAATTTCATTTTTTTTTACAAAAAATTCTACGCCCCAGATTCCATTTCCACCTAATGAATTAGTTACAATAGAAGCAATTTTTTGAGCTTTCATTAGGATTGAATTATCCATATCTTTTGGTTGCCAACTTTCTTGATAGTCACCACTTTCTTGTCGGTGTCCAATAGGAGGGCAATAAAGTGTATTGCCATTATTTTGTGTTAAAGTTAATAATGTTATTTCATAATCAAATTGAATAAATTCTTCAATAATAATTTCTTGCAAATCACCTCTGGATCCTGTTATTGCATAATTCCATGCTTTTAGAATATCTTCTTTAGTTTTAATTGTTGATTGACCTTTTCCTGAACTAGACATGAGAGGTTTTACAACACAAGGAATACCTATTTTTTTAACTGCATCTTGAAGTTGTTTTAAAGAGGTTGCATATTTGTATTTAGCTGTTTTTACTCCCAATTCTTTTGCAGCTAAATCTCTAATTGCTTTTCTATTCATTGTGAAGTTTACAGCTTTTGCAGAAGGAATGATTATAGTTCCTTGTGTTTCATAATCATAAAATCGTTCAGTTCTTATGCTTTCTACTTCTGGGACAATATAATCAGGCTTGTGTTTAGCTACAATTCTATCTAATTCTTTTCCATCTAGCATATCTATTACTTCAAATTCTTGAGATACTTGCATTGCAGGTGCATTTTTGTAGTTGTCAACCGCAATAATATATTGTCCTAATCTTTGTAATGCAATAACTAATTCTTTACCCAATTCACCTGAACCTAGTAATAATATTTTTTTTCTCATAATTTATTAATTTACTGCAATTATTATAAATAATATCATATTTTATTAATATATGACATCAACACAACTAATAAATTATATTGAAAAATCATTTAAGAAAAAATCAAATCTTATAATTGCTAATAAACAGGAAGCATATTTGAGAAATCAATTTGAATTTTACGGACTAATATCATCTGAAAGAAAAAAAATTACACAATCTTTAGTGACAAAATATAGATTTAAATCAGTTAAAGATTTTCAAGAAACAATTAAGATTTTATGGAACAAGCAACAAAGAGAATTTCAATATACTGCCCAAGAGTTTGTTTTAGAAAATTTAAATTATTTTAAGATTAATGATATTAAATTATTTGAATTTATGATAATAAATAAATCATGGTGGGATACTATTGATTTTATAGCACCTAAAATATTAGGTTCATATTTTAAATCAAATCCAGAGATAATTGATGTTCAAATAAATAAATGGCTAAATTCAAATAATTTATGGTTACAAAGATCATGTGTTTTATTTCAATTAAAGTATAAAGAAAAATTAAATACTGAATTACTTTCTCAAATTATATATTTTTTAACTGATTCCAACGAATTTTTTATTAATAAATCTATAGGATGGATATTAAGAGAGTATAGTAAAACAAATAAAGATTGGGTTATAGATTTTGTAAAACAAAATAAACTAAGTAATCTTAGTAAGAGAGAGTCATTGAAATACATAAAGAAAAATAAATAATTGTATTTATTCTACAGCTGATAACTTTTGTTGGAAGAAATCAAGATCACTTTGAATAAAATCATCTATTGTTGCAGGTTCTTCAGAGATTGGTAAATCATAAGATTCAAGATTAAGTTCTTCTATAAGAGTTTTTTTATTATTAGTAGCTCCTATTGTAAAACCAAAAGAATCTTTTTCAATTATAACACCTTGGTCGAAAAGAATCCAGCCATAGAATGGATCAGGTACTCTTGTTCCGTCTTTTTCATATGCATCATAACAAACAAGCCACCAGCCATCTTTGTGACCTTCGTCATAATATCCAATTGCAGTTGCAGTTGGTGTATCCAAAATCCCTTTTCCATTAAATAAATTTGTATTCTTATTTATTTCTCCTTCATATGAGTAGCCTTCTTTTTTTACTCCCTTCTCATATACACCCCCTTTATAGTATGAATTTGTTCTATAATCTTCTTTCCAATCTGAATAATCTTCCTTATCAATTATAAATCCCCAATATGCATTATTATTGAAATCTCTATATGTTAGCCAAAAATATCCGTTATCTCCCCAATCTGTACCGTAGCTATTCTGAAATAAGAAAGAACCACCATTTTTACTATCATTCCAACCTATTAAAGTGACAGCATGTAATCCGTTTTCATTTTCCTTTGATTTAGGTAATTGATATAGTCCCGATGAAGTTACACGATCAAATTCGCTACCAACTCCAATCACAACCATTGGTGGAAGACCAAAATAAATTGCTTCTTTTATCCAGTCTAATTCCCAAACAGTTTTCTTTCCATTTTCATCATAATTGATTAAGGAATAATAATCATCAATAGTGTAATGGCTTGTTTTTTGACTTAGGCCATTAAGCATTTGTGATGTTAATATATCTCTACATTCAAGTTTTGGTTCTACAAATTTCTTTTTAATTCCAAAATCTATTGCTAATTCAATTCCATCCCATAAATATGCACCACACTCACAGCCAATACTACATTTAACATCATTTTGCTGTTTTAAAGCTGTGTAAACATAATATGGGTCAAATCTATGACTTTGTCTTCTTCCAAATTCAGAGGTTTTATTAACTACATTATATGTTGTTGAAAGACTTGTAGCCACAGTATGTCCAACACAACTACCTCCATTTTGCTCTACAATTGGAGGTGTGAACATTTTTAAATTATAACTTGCCGGTAAATCTATTTTTGAAAAACCATAATTGTTATTACTAGAGCTAAAGATTTTAGAAAATTCAATTAAATCTTCCTCAGAATGAGGATTTAGAGTTTGTCCAGTTAAGTTTGTTTGACTTATGAATATCAAACTTATAAAAAGATATAAAATTTTATACATTGTAAAAGGGGAATTTAATTAATCAACCTAATATATAAATTTTTATTCATTTTAGAAAGTGAACTGTAACGAATTGATAATTAATCTATTCTATGACTTTGTAGCCACTTGTAAATAATATTATTTTCACTTACAAATGTTATATTCTTATTGACTATTGTAGAATATTGGGTATTACCTGCTTTAACAATTTTTAAATTATAATCCTTTAATGCATCAATACTGTCACCAATATTAATGTCAATACTATTATTTACATTGTTATTTTTAATTTCTTTAATCTCAATACATGAACTTCTTCCTTGTAATTTTCTTTTTAACTTAAATGTGTTCATGTCTTTTTCATTATTTACACATAATTTTGTTGAATATAGTTTTTTATACATATTACAATCATTTGATCTGAAATACCTACAGTCATCAAATTCATAATTAGTATTTTTTTGATTTATTAAAGATTTATCTGAAATTTTGTTTTTATCAAAATCAAGATTAATAGTGCAAATATTACAACTAGATTTTGCACCTTTTTTGAAAAAAGATTTTGATTTTCTTAATCTTTTGTTTGAAATCTCATTTAATCCATATACACAAAATTTACAGGTGTTATCTAAATCAGATATATTTTCAATATTTATATTCTCTTTTTCCTTATTTTCTAAAATAGATAGTGCAATATTAGCAAAGTAATGATTTTTTTTTGCATATGAGTAATTTGGATCTAATTGAAGAGCAGTATTAAATTGTTCGATTGCATTGTTAAATAAATCTTTTGCCTTATCAATATCATTTAATGACCGAGTTTTAGGTTGTGTTATTAGTCTTGAATCTAAGTCTAATTCAAATGGAATGAGGCACTTAAATAATGATTCTTCAAGTCCTAAATTAAGTGCTTCATAAATATATGATAATCCTAAGTTATTATATATCTCTCTACTTGTGAAACCTTGATTTAATATATAAGAAAATAATTCTTGGGCATAATCGTAGTTTCCTGTAGACATAGTAATATTAGCAATTTCAAAAATATTTTTTAATTTTTCAAACTGTCTTTTATTTTCATTTATGATTTTTTTTCTTTGTTGTAATGTTGGGTAATTAGGGAGTGAATCGGGTAAGTTATATTGTATGTAAATTTGATCTAAAAATCTTTCTGCTAAGGATAATGCATCATATCCTGCAATATGTGCATAAAAACCAGCATATACATCTGCTTCTGTTTCATCATCAACTCTTTGTTGATCGTCTTCTGTTTTTTTATCAATTTCATTACTAAAGTCTAAACTTGCAAATTGTGTTGTCCATCCATGATTTCTATAATGATGTCCTAATTCGTGAGCTAAAATATATGAAAGTGCATTTAATGAATCTTTACCAAAAGAATAGCAAATTTCTAAAACTTTATTTTCAATATTAATGATTTTTTTATCTGACAAATAACTTGCTGGATTTTTTTCACTTTTTTTAATAATTAACTTGGGTGGTCTAGGATTATTATTTCCAATTGCATCTATTATATCATCATATACTTTATTGACAGAATTTTCACTTAATTTTTGTGCATAAAAATATGAAGAACACAAAAAAAACAAAATTAATACTTTAAATTTCATAAACTACTAGTAATCAGTTTAGTAATTTAATGAAAAGTTATTTAAATTAGATAAATTTTTAATAAATTTTTATGCGTTTCTTATATCTACACATATTTTTAATACCAATTTTATTATTATCACAAAATCAAAAAAAATTAGCACTTGTTATTGGTAATGAAGATTATATTGATAAAAATGCTATTTTAACTAACCCTGTTAATGATTCTAAATTGATGGCAGAAACATTTAAAGAGTTAGCATTTGATTCTATAATAATTGCTAACAATTTGAATTATAATCAAATGAGAAGTGCCTTTAGTTCTTATAAAAGAGAGTTGAGAAATAATTTTGATGTAGGTTTTATTTATTATTCTGGTCATGGGACTCAAGATAGTTACAATAATAGTTATTTAATTCCAGTTGATTTCCCTTCAAATCCAACAATTACTGATGTTGAAGATCAAGCATATGATTTTCACAATTTTTTAAAAGATCTTGAAAGAATGGAAGATAAACTACATATAGTAATTTTAGATGCATGTAGAAATAATCCGTTTGAAAAAGGTTGGAAGGGGAAAAGTATTAGTGGTACTGGTTTAGCTGAGCCAAATATACCAGCAATTGGTGTATTAGTTCATTATTCTACTAAAGCTGGATATGTTGCAAATGATAATGTTGAATTAAATAATAGTTTATATACTGAAATATTAGCTTCAGTTATGAAAAAACCTAATTTAAAAATTGAAGAAATATTTAAAGAAACTGGAAGATTAGTAAGGTCTGAAAGTGCAAAAAATGGAAGTTTACAAAGTCCACAATTATTCGGTGAGTTTGAAGGAGATTTATATTTACTTCTGAAAAAAGATTATACCAAAATAGAGGTAAAAAGTTTACAAAAAGAAGCTGAAGAGGATAAAAAGAAAGGTAATATAGAATCTGCTATTAAGAAATATACTGTACTTCAAAATTATTTTGAAAGTAGTATGCAAAATATTGATAAAAAAAAGTTAATAAAAGTATATTTAGATATAGGTCAAATTTATTGGGAGATAAAAGATTCTGTTAATACACATCAAGAATATTTAGATTTACAAACTAAGTCTTATAATTCTTTTTTTAATGCAAAATTGTTACTAGAAACAGAGGGAATTAATTCCCAGGAGGAAAAAGAATCTTATTCAGAAGCTTTTTACAAGTATTTGAGAGTTAAATCTTATGTTGATTGGGATCAAAGTAATTTTATTGATTCAATATATATAGAAAATGGTAAGAAACTTATTCAATTCAATAAAGAAAATTTTGGAATAAATAACTTTAGAACTGCATGTTCAAATTATTTAACTGGTATATTCTTAAAAGAAAAAGAACCTTTGATGGCTTATAATTTATTGACAATAAGTTCAATGATTTTTTCTGAAATTAATTATACAAATCAAAATTTAATTAATTATGCTTTGACATCAAATTTAGATTATCTTTCATATAAATGGAGTATCTCAGCACTTAACACTTTTATTGAAGCAGCTATGGATGAGAATAGCTATTTTGATACTATTAAATCATTAAGCATATTATCTGACTTAAAAGAAAACATTACTAATAATATTGACTCAATTTATTTAATTAATCAGAATATTATAAATAAAGGTATTGAATTGTCCAAATTAAATAATAATGTTGACATTGAAGCGATTTTAGCTGCTGGTGTAAGATTTTGTGATCATTTTCCTTTATTGTTAAATGTTATTAATGAAATAAGTGATGAAAGATATGAGAAAATGGTTTTATCATCAATAAATTTTGGAGATTTACAACTTGAATATGCACAAAATTATCTTGATAGTATTGATATTTTTACAAATAATTCAAGAAGGTATAAGAATATTGTTTTCATATCAAATAAATTAGAAAATAATACTAAGAGTAAGTATAAGCAAAAAATATTTAAACTTGAAAATGATGCATTTAATATTGCCATGAAAAATAAGAATGGTGTGAATTCTTTAGATGTTTTAAATTACAGTTTTAAGTCTGATTTCTACCTTAGAGACTCATTATTGTTTACAAAAAATGAGCTTGTTAAAAGATTAAAATTATTTAATAATATATTTAATAATATTATTATTGATTATAGAAATATAAATGATCAATCTACATTTAATTTTTATTTTAATCAGTATGATGAATGGATGCAATATTATATTGATAATCAATTACTCAATTTCACTGATGATCGTGAATTAATATCAAATTTTGCTGAGCAAAGAATTAGTAAAATAATGAATGATAATTTACTTGGATATGGTCATTATGAAATGGTAGAGGCTTATAATTATAAAGCAAATTTACTTTATGGAAATGGTATTTTTAATGAATCCAAATTAGCTTATATTAATTTATTAAATCACATCAATAACAATAAGGATACTTGGGAGATAGAGTCTGATAATAATAGTGGTTTTCTTGATGCAAATCATGTAGTATTTGTTAAGTATTCTTATGCATACGGTAATTATATGCTATGTATACCAGAATCAGATGGTTTATACAATGATAATGATCTGATTATGATTGAAAAATTATCTAACTTTTTAGAACATGAAAAAACATCCCTATTAAAATATAATTTATATTATCGTTTAAAACTTCTTCTATTAAGAGCACAGATATATTATTATTGGGATCATGATAACAGTGATATTATTAGTTTTTGTAATGAAGCTTTAGAGATTTTAAAAATTATACAAAAAGATCAAAGTAAATTTAATGGAATAGGTTGGCCAATTTGGAATACATTTGAATTTGAAGATACAGAATTTGATTTTTATTCCTATAAGATAAATTGGTTGTCAAATAAAGATATTCAGCACAATAATTATGTTAATATTAATCATCAATTAGTATCTGCAGCAAAAAAATGGAAGGAAAAAGAAAAAATATTTCCTATTATGGATGCTTATTCTTATATAGTGTGGTATTATAAGTATTTTGATGTTAAAAAATATAAATCAGAAAGTCTTAAAGCATTTGAAATAGGTAATAAATTTTTAGAAAATAATGATTTTACATATTTTGAAAATCCTAAAGATGCTAAGTTATTATTATTAATGAACACAGGTGAGTTTTTAGTTCACTCTACAGAACTAGCAACAAATCCAAGTATAAAAGAACGCTTCAAAACAATTGAATTTTATAAATCAATAGAAAATTATATTTTATTAAACTATGAGTCTGTTTTAACTAATACACAAAGTTATGGTTTTGAACATTTAAGACAAGTTAATTCGATTTTGTGTGATCAGTTGTATTTTGTAAATGAAAAGGAAAGTGCGATTGATTATTTAAATAAAGATTTAAATTTAATTGATTTATATAATGACAGTGTTACTATTAATAATGAAAAACTTAATACCCTTAAATTTTTTACTACTATATCTCAAGAAACAGATAGTATTAATAGGTCATTAAATTATTATAATCAATATGTTGAAAAAATTGATTTTTTAAATACAAATATTGATATGTCTTGCTCATTAATTGATAAGGATTATAATTCTTGTGTTGTTCCATTCATCAGTGTTAAAATAAAAACTTATGAAGATGTTTGGCCTTGTCTAGAATTTGATGTTGATAAAAATAATTTAATTTCTGAAAATGATAAAAGATACTACATTAGTAAAAACAATCTAATTGTTGAGGGAATAAAAAATATTAATTTTGATATTGGAGGTTTTTATAATAAAGGAGTAAATGAAATGGGTGAGTTAAATGATACATCATCATATATTTTCTTTGAGAAAGAAAATAGGATTTCTTCATCTGCATATTTCATTAAGTCACAAACTAATAATTCTCAATTACCGGTTGAGTGGGAGTTTTTGATACCAAAAAATGAATTAATTTCAGCTCCCCAAGATAAACAGATTAATATGATTATTAATTTAATCTCAAGAGATCAAGGAGGTTATACATTGTCAAGAAGATATGAGAAGTTTGCATATCCACTAAAAAGTAAATTCACTAAATTTAAAGATAGTTATAAAATAAAGTTGTAATTAAATAATATCTATTTTTACTTAACGTTATTAATGTATTAAAATATCAAAAATATGAATTTGAAGAACATTTTAATTCTTTTTCTTACAGGAGTAATATTTTTTTTATTAGGAAGTAAAAAAAATATTTCCTTTGTTAAAGATACACCTATTAATTATGTTAATTATAGCTCAAATAATTCAATAGATTTTAAAGAAGCTGCATCAATAGGGACCAGGGCCGTAGTTCATGTTAAAGGAGTAAAAGAAGATATAAAAGAGTATTTATATTTTGATCATTTTTTTGGTTTTTATGACCATTATCAAGTACCTAATCATCAATATACTTCAGGCTCTGGTGTTATTGTAAGTGAAGATGGATATATAATTACTAATAATCATGTTATTAATGGATTTGATGAAGTGTTAATTTCATTATTTGACGGACAAGAATATACAGCAAAAGTAATTTCTGCTGACCCATCTACTGATTTAGCTCTATTAAAAATAGATGCTAAAAATTTATATAAATTAAATTTTGCTAACTCAGATTTAGTACATGTTGGAGAATGGGTCTTAGCAATTGGAAATCCACTCAATTTAAATTCAACAGTAACATCTGGAATAGTAAGTGCAAAAGCTAGAAATATTAATATTTTACAACAAGAGTATTCTATTGAGTCATTTATTCAAACTGATGCAGCAGTAAACCCTGGTAATAGTGGGGGAGCTTTAGTTGATTTAAATGGAAATTTAATTGGTATTAATACAGCAATTGCTAGTACCACTGGTGCTTATTCAGGTTATTCATTTGCGATTCCTTCAAATATTGTAATTAAAGTGTATAATGATTTGCTTAATTATGGTATTGTCCAACGAGCTTTTCTTGGTGTTTACATTCAAGAAATGACTACTGATTTAGCAAATAATTTAGGGATAGACTATAGATCTGGTATTTATGTTAATGGATATACTGTAAATAGTAATGCAGAAGCAGCTGGAATAAGAGAAGGAGATATAATTATTAATATTGATGAGATGTTTGTTTCAAATATTTCTGAATTACAAGAAGAAATGATGAAAAAAAATCCAGGTATGAATGTTAAAGTATCTGTTGTAAGAGATGGCAAAGTTAAAGATTTTAAAATTCAATTAGTTAATAAAGATGGTGGTGTAGATATTATTAAAAAAAGTTAATTGATTCATTTATATAAGCAATGAGATACTATTTATATTTATTTTTCTTGCCATTATTTTTATTTTCACAAAACAAATATTCAAAAAATAATCATGTTGAAATAAAAACACATATTTCAGGCGGTAATTATATTTTTAATTACACTTATAAAGATCATTTTGGTCAAATTAACCATATGAACTTATCTTTTAATAAAAATCAAACTGACCAAGCAATAAACAAACTAGGTATTCCATATTCATTATTTGATAAATATACTTTTTCAGGTTATTCTAAAGAAGAAGTAGATAGGAAAAAAGCTATAAGACAGCAAGAAGTTGATAGTATTTGCTTGTATGGTTTATTTGTGGATAGAGATGATGTGCTAGAACTAGATTATAATTTAATTGTTTCATTCTACAAGCCTTTTTTTAAAATTATTGCAAATGATTTAATTGAAGTATTAAAAAAGAATAATAATGATTCTAAAAAAAATAGAATTGAAATTACAATGAAATTTATACAAGATATTCCTTATGGAAGACCAAAAAGAAATAAAAAAAAATTTAAGAATGGTTGTTTTGCTCCTTTGGAAGTGTTGGTGAAGGGGTATGGAGATTGTGATTCTAAATCATTATTGTTTGCATGTATATTAAGCCATATGATTGATTCAAATGATATTGTTTTTGTTATTGAACCGGACCATTTATTAGCAGCTGTTTATTATAATGAATCTATGACTAGAGATTCAAGGTATTTTTACTCAAATGGTAAAAGATATTATCTATGTGAAGTGGTAGGTCCAGCTCGTTTAGATTTTGGTGAAGAAGGTAAAAGAAGAAATGGTAGAAAATTAATTCCTTTAAGAATTAAATAGACTAATTCTTATCACTAATAATTTATGTTCAGGAATTTATTATATTAGAAAACTAATTTATTAGCTAATTCAATTTATTTTACCATGATGAACAAACCTATTAATGCACTATCATTATTTGCATCTTCTGGAATAGGCGAGTTTTATTTAAATGATATTGGTATAGAAGTTAAAGTAGCAAATGAATTATTACCAAAAAGAGCTTCTATCTATAGAGATTTATATCCAAAAAGTAATATGATTTGTGGTGATATTACTGATGAAGAAATATATAATAAAGTTATTAATTCATCACAAGTTCAAAACTGTAATTTAGTTATTGCTACTACACCTTGTCAGGGAATGAGTGTCGCAGGTAAAATGGATCAAAATGATCCAAGAAATAAATTAATCATTTTTGTTGTTAAATCTATTTTAGATTTAAATGTAGATTTTGCTTTAATTGAAAATGTACCAGGTATGTTGAAATTTGTGATAAAGGTAAATGGTAAGTGGATTAAAATAACTGATTATATTAAGCAAAAACTGCAACCTAAATATAATATTACTTTTGATATATTAAATGCTGCAGATTTTGGAACTCCACAGAATAGGAAACGAGCATTTATTTTAATATCCAAAAAAGATATTCAATTAAATTGGAAAATTCCAGATAAAGAAAAACAGATTACTGTGAAAGAAACTATTGGTTATCTTCCAAGTTTAGAGAGTGGTCAAATATCCAATATTAAATATCATTTTGCGAAGAAACATAAAGATACTCATATTTTATGGATGCAGAATACTCCAACTGGTCAAACTGCTTTAAATAATAAAGTATTCTATCCCTCAATAAATGGCCGTAAAATAAGAGCATTTTTAACAACATATAAAAGGATATCATGGGATAAACCTTCCCCAACTATTACGATGTGTAATGGTGCTATCTCATCTCAAAATAATGTTCACCCTGGTCGAAAAAATAAAGATGGTACATATTCTGATGCAAGAGTGCTAAGTTTATTAGAGCTGTTTTTATTAATGGGTTTACCGCCAGATCCTGGTTTTTCTAAAAATACTAGTGAAAATCAAATAAGACATGTTTTGGGTGAAGCTGTACCACCAATTTTATTAAAGAAAATTCTTAATCAAATTTTTTGAAATTAATTTTTTTCTATTGTTAATATGGAGAATTTTTTATGAGTTTAAGCATGTCATCAATGGTTTTTGTCTGTGCTGTAATTTCATTTAGTTTTTTTTGTGACAATAACAACATAAGATCAATAATTTGATTTTTAACAATTTGAATTGCCCGAATATGCTGTTCCATAATTAAAACTTAATCTTGATGCAATATTTAGATTTGAATATGGATTTTCGCACTTGGATTTGCATGTCAGGTTGGCTTGATCCATATGGTTTAAATGCTATATGCTTACCAAAATAATAATTAGATCTATTCATATTCATTTTGTCAATAGTAAATTCTTTTTCAAGTATTTCATTTACTGAAACTAATTTAAGTGTATTTTTTTCGTGATTGGCTATAAAATCACACCATGTTGTTTGATAACTTCTCCATCTCTGCTTGACCATTATGTATTTTAATTTATTTATATAATTTGAAATTATTTCACGTTTTGTTATTGTATCTATATAAGTTCTTTTTTTATTTTCATTATAATTAAAATATTCGTTAAATACTTTTTTTTCTTCATTACTTGCAAGATTTAAAAATAATGGTATTCTTTTTCTAACCCACTGTGTTTGTGATGAAGAAGGTTTTTTTGTGTCTATTCCAACAAAATATTTATCTGTAAATAATAAAATATCAGCTGCAGCAGGTTTTATTTCATTTGTTAATAAATCTTCTGGTGAATTTTCTAATTTATTGACTTCTATATTAGAAGATAAATTAATATTGTTTTTTAAATATTTTAAATTTAATATTTTATGTAGGACATTTTGTTTATTCTGTATCAATTTTAGAAATTCAATTTCATATTGAAATCCTTGCTTTCTTCCTTGTTCACCACCTGATTGTCTATTATTCATAATTGATATATTATCATTAGTTATGTTATCGACTTTCTAATGCCTACATAAAATTCTCTACCTTTTGTAGGTCCCCAAATATTACTTATATCAAAATATTGTCCAAATGGATTTTGCCATGAAATTATTGGATTTTCTTGAGTATAATTAATTATGTTTTCACAACCAATATAAATGTCTAATTTAGATTTAGGTAATTTAATTGTGAATTGTCCGTTCACTATCCAAAAAGGATCAGAATATAAAGATCTTTGATGTGTTGGAGGGTTCAGTGTTGTATCTGTTAGTTTTTTCTTTCCAACAAAATGAGTATTCATATCAAAGTACCAATTTTTATCTACAGGACGATAAGATATTGTATTTAGAAGATGGTGTTTTGAGGTAAGAGGAAGGCTATATTTATTTTCATTTTCATATAATTTAAAAATATCAAGGTAATTATAAGCTAATTTGATACCTAGTTCATCAATTAATTCTAATGCAATTTCAATTTGAAAGGAATTGCTTTTACTATTTCCATCAAAATTGTGTACATGTATTTCTATAGGATTATGATGATAGTCTGGGTGGATTTGATTAGAGAAATCAGTTTTGTAAAAGTCTAGTGTAATTTGCATTTCTAAATTATCAAAATAAAATGCTTGTAATATATTTAAACCATAATTTATAGCTTTTTCAGGTTTTAAATTTTCATCAATAATTATATTTTTATTAGAAGCGAGTAAGTGAGTATGTTCACTAAATAAATTAAATGTTCTCCATCCACTTCCAATAGAAAATCTAATAATTGAATTTTCTGAAAAATTATATTTCACTAATCCCCTTGGAATAATAAATAAACCAAATTCATTATGTTGGTCAGCTCTAATTCCAGTAATTAATTGTAAATTATTGCTTTTCCAGTTAAATGTGTTTTCAGTAAAAAAGCTTTTAATTTTTTCATCTTTTGGTATTCCTTGATATGTCTTATTAAAAGTAAAATTTTCATTAAAGAAAATATTTTCGTTTAAGTTAAATCTTGTATAATTTATCCCACTAACTAGTTTATGAGTTTTCCAATTTAAAATATTAGCAATTTTAATATTATAATTTGTTTGATTAGCTAAATATTGAGTTGTTCCAAAAAATGATTCTTGATTATGATAAGATATACCTGTCTCTATTGTGATAGCTCTTGTTTCATTAAATTTGTAAGATGTTTTATTATAAAGTTCTGGTTGTTGAAATTCGACAACTTGTCCATAAATGTAACTACTTCCTTTATTTTCAGTAATATTAAAATTTATTTGACCACCTATTCTTTGTTCGTTCAAGAATCTTATTATTGTGGTTGTATAAAGTCCTTCGTTAGTGTTTCCAAAAATCCATTTATTATATAATGAATATTTTTTTGTTTGCGGTATATCTAAAAATGAATCATTATTGTTATCGATTTTTCTCGAAGGTTGTGTTGTGTGTAATGATATTATAGATTTCCATTTACCAGTACTAAAATTAAAATCTACATTAGCCTGTTTTGCTCCGAAGCTATTATAATAAAGATTTAAAAAGAATGTTTCATCTTTATTATATTCTTTTAAAGCTATATTAATTTGTCCTGTAATACTGTTTGAACCTTGTTGAACAGATGCAAGACCTTGGGATATACTAATTTTATTAATTATTGTACCTGGAATTGAACTGATCCCGTATGTGTAATTTAGTCCTGATATTATTGGATTTCCATCAATTAGAATTTGATTATATACACCTGACAAGCCAAGTAAACTCAATTCTTTACTATCTAAAATTATATTAGTTGTTTTAGGTTGCACACTCATTTGGGTTTCAAAACATCCTGCTAATTCACAACATGCAGCTTTTGTTAGCTCTGTAGCTGTAATTGTTTCTATTTTTTCTGCCTGATATCTATCTATATATATTCCGGATGAATTTTCAGTTATTTTGACAGTATTTAATGTCTCTGTTTTTTTTAAAGAAGTAATGATAGATTTTTTATTGTTTAATACTTCTATTGTGTCCGAATGGTAACCAATAAAGCTAATTATTAATTGATTTTGTTCAGAATTAGTTTTTTGAATTATAAATTCACCATTTAATTTAGATGTAGTACCAATATTTGAATTCAACCAATAAATAGATGCATTTGGAAGTGGTTGAAGATTTTCGTCAACAATTTTGCCTTTAATTTCATTTTGAGCAAATACAAAAAAAGGTGCAATAATTAATATTAAAAAAAAATTCTTTATAATCATTATTGATTTATGTATATTAAATTTACTAATCTAAATATATGAAAAAATATTTTCGGGGTATAGCTTAGTCCGGTTAAAGCGCACGTCTGGGGGGCGTGAGAGCGGAGGTTCAAATCCTCTTGCCCCGACAAACTTTTATTAAAATAAAATTCTTATTATGATTAATTTTTGTTATTTCCCAAAGTCTAATTCTATGCCTAGTCAGTTAAATAGGGTGGGGTTCATTTACTGCTACTCCGACATATTTTTGTACAAATTTTGTAATAAGTAGAGTGTGTTTATTTATTGATAACCAACATAATTATATTAAATGAAAGAATCACATGCATTAGTAATAGGAGCAACAGGTGCAACTGGTAGAGAATTAGTTAAATATTTATTACATAATCCTCTTATTTCAAAAGTTTCAATTTTTGTTAGAAGAGATTTAGATTTAAAGCATCAAAAATTAACAGTACATAAAATTGATTTTAACAAATTAAATGAATATGAAAATTTAATCAACGGAGATGTTTTATTTTCTGTTTTAGGAACAACATTAAAAGAAGCAGGTGATAAAAAAAAACAGTTTTTAGTTGATTATATATATCAGTATAATTTTGCTTTAATTGCCTCAAAAAATGGAATTAATCATTATTCACTTGTTTCTACTATTGGAGCAAATAATAAATCTTTTTTATTCTATCCAAGAATGAAAGGACAATTAGAAGAAGCAGTAAAAAAACTCAGTTTTAATAGTATCCACATATTCCAACCTCCTTCTTTAATTAGACAATCTGATTTAATAAGAAATGGGGAAAAAATAATTATTAGTATTATTAGTATCTTTAATAAGTTTGGTATATTGATTTCACTTAAACCTGTTTTAGTTAAAGATTTAGCAAAAAAAATAATATATGAATTTCAGCAAGAAAATATTAAAAAATTAATAATCTTTAAACCTGAAGATATTCAGTGATATTACTTAATTAGGGTTTTATCTGTATCATTTGAGCATTAGTTGAAATAACTGCCCCAAGACCATTTTGTACATTAGAGTATACTGGAATAACCTCTCCACCAAATATATTTGCAGGTCCTTCATCCCTATGGTTTTCTAATGAATTGTAGTAGCTATATGTATCAGAGCTAAAAACAGAAAATTGTAGATTAACTGTGTCACAATCTTCATATCTAAAATAGCCAGTTTCAATATCCAGTCTAATATTTTTTTCTTCTCCATTAAATAATGCATCAGAAAATACAACTTGATCTCCCCAATAAGTATAACCATCCCAAGGAATACCATTATTTGGAAAAGATGGATCATTTGACATAAATTCCATATATCCTGCATAGTAATATATTTCAATTTCACCATATTCTTCCCATTCTTTTGAGCATGCAGAAAATAATTTTAATCTATAATAATTATTTGCATTTGAGTCATCAATAAAACTAAAACTAAATCCAATTTGATCTTCGTTTGTTAATGTATCGACATCGATATTAAATATTTCAATATCATTAGGAATATAAGTATTTACAGAAACAGATGGATACTCTGAATGATTGGCTTGAATTCTATAATTTTTATTTTTAATAGGTTTTATATTGGATTCATAGTAATGCATTGGTATTGAATCATAATTCCCAGAGTTATAAAAGTAAAAATTTTTTGTATTATTCAGATTTGTTTTAAGAGTATCTAAAAATATATCATCTTCATATAATATCACCTCTGCATTGTCAATTGAATTTGGTATTTCATTTGAAAAAGCTCCGACTGAATGAGATATAAGAATTTGAACAGTTGTATCAGTATCCAAAATTCCATTTAAAACTAATACTGGTGTACTTTCAGGAATATTTAAATCAACTACTGTTTCCATGTTTTCACAAGAATAATACAATATTCCAATAAAAATTAATATAAAATATTTTTTCATAATTTAAAATTTATATCTGTAAGAAATTGATGGTATAATTGGAAATAGTGATACTTGTCTTGCAACCCTATCTCCATTATTATCAAAAGATAAGTATGCAAAAAAGGGATTCTTCCTATTATATGCATTGTATGCACCAAATGATATCATTCTTTCATAGTGTTTTTTATGTTTGTGATGAGTTAATCCAAAATCGAGTCTGTGATACGGATTAAGACGAGTGGAATTTCTATTGCCATATGACTCTACTAAGTCAATCATGTTTTGACCTCCCCAGCCTGAATAAGGTTGTCCAAGGTACATTGCTTGTGGAAATGTAATTGCATTTCCAGTACCATAAGACCAGGTTGTAGAAATATCCCATTTCTTATTTATTTCATGAGATAAGACAATTGATATATCATGCCTTCTATCATATTTATATGGATACCATTCTCCAAAATTAATATTATCAAATTGTCTATTTGTCCAAGATAATGTGTAGCCTATCCATCCAGTAGTTTTACCAGTCTTTTTTTGTAAGAAAAATTCTATACCATACGATTCACCTTTTCCTTCAGTTTCAATAGCATTATCCCAACTTTCAGTACTTTCTAAGTTAGAGTACCCAGCTTTATAGGTAATTAAATTTGACATTGTTTTATAGTATCCTTCAAGACTTAATTCGTATTTAGAATTACCTTTTTCTAGTATTGTATTAATACTTGCTGCAATTTGTCTTGATGATTGTGAAGGAACACTATCAATTGCTGGTAGCCAAAGATCACTAGGAAATCCAACAGATGAATTAGATAATAGATGAATATTTTGTTTCATATCAGCAAATGATAATTTTAACGACCACTTTTCATTAAGTAAGTATCTTGTAGAAAATCTTGGTTGCAGACTAATTTTATCTAGAGAATAATAGCCACAGTGTAAACCTATATTTGCTTTTAATCTATCTGTAATTGTTAAATTGTCTTCTATGTAAAAAAACATTTCATGTACATCAATATTTTCTGAGAAATTTAAAAGAGTGTCTACGGAGAAATCTGGTATTGAATCTTGTGTTTGAAAATTTAAACTTAAATTTGTTTCACCTGGAAAGAAGTGGTGATTAGTATACGAAAATCCAAATTTTATTTCATGATTTGGATTAGGAGAATAGTCATAATCAATTCTTGCTGCATAATCTTCTATTCCAGAAAGATATCCAAAATTAACATCAAAAGTTTCATTTCCCAAATCAGTTAATTGTGACGAATTAATACCAAAATCAGTATTAAAAGCATATCTACTATATGTTAGTGTAGTATTACTAAATAATTTATTATTAAATAAGTGATTCCATCTTAATGTTGATGTAATATTTCCATATCCTAATCCAAAATTCAATTCATCGGAGTAATCGTTATCACTTTCTTGATAATCAACTCCAAAATTATCTCTTCCAATATAGCTACTAAGAAATATTCTATCTTTGTTAGATATTTTATGATTAATTTTCATATTTAAATCATAGAAATACATACTTATATTAGTATTATCTGGAATAAATGGCTTCACTATGAGGTCAGCATATGTTCTTCTTGCTGAAATAATAAAAGATGTTTTATCTTTCGTGATTGGTCCTTCAAAAGTAATTTTAGATGATATTAGTCCAATAGTAATATCACCTTTAAGCTTTTTCATATTTCCTTCTTTCATATCAATTTCAAGTACTGAGGATAATCTACCTCCAAATCTTGCAGGAAATCCACCTTTAGTAAGTCGAACATTCTTAATTGCATCAGGATTAAATACTGAAAAAAGTCCACCTAAATGTGCTGCATTATATACAGGGACACCATCTAGTAAAATTAAATTTTGATCAGGGCCACCGCCTCGAACATAAAACCCAGATGTACCTTCACTGCTTTGTACACCAGGAAGAAGTTGAATGGCTTTTAGAACATCTATTTCACCTAATAATGCAGGTATTTTTAATATTTGTTTTATCGGAATTTCAATAACTGAGGTTTCTGTTTTTTCAACAATATTTTTTTCAGCATATAGTTTTACTTCATCTAGTTGAGAATCTTGACTTAGAAATTCAATATTATAAATAGTATCTTGATTTAAATCTATAATAAAATTAAATTGAGCATAACCAACATAAGAGTATGATATTTCATGTTTTCCTTTAGGTAATGTTAGACTATAAAATCCAAATCCATTAGAGGCTGTTCCTAATCTAAGTGAGTCTACAATAATATTTGCACCAAAAATATTTTCTCCATTTGATTGGTCAGTAATATAGCCACTTATAGTATAAGTTTGAGAATAGGAAAGGTGTGTAAAAAATAAAAATATTGTGATATAAAATAATCTCATATAAAATTCAAGATACAATAATATGTTTTTCTTTTATTAAACAGAATTAATATTTTTATTAAATCTTTAACTAAGATTATTAAAAATAAATAAATACTCTAATATTATAAAATTTAACTTAGTATTAAGTTGTATGATTTTGAATATATTTTAAAGCTCCGAAAGGTTGTCATCCTTGTAAAAATACCCCCGTAGAATGCGACTGAATTGCACGGAGCAATAAAATAAAAATAATGTTCACCTTAATAGTATCAAGAACTGTGCCAAACTATTAGTTTTTTAAATTTTATATATTTATCTAAATTTCTTTTATTTATATGTATAAGATTCTATTATTTTCTTTAATTCCTTTTATAATTTTTTGTCAGGACAATTATGTTAAAAATGAACATGTTGAAATTTCTACTATTATAAGTAATAATGATTATATAATTGATTATCAATTTAAAGATCATTTTAACAAATTACATAGTTTGCAACTTTTTTTTAAAAAAGAAGAAACAGATTTAATGATTAATAGATTTGGTTTTCCAACTTCTTTACTTAAAAAAAATAAAAATTCTAAAAATGTAAATACAGATGAGAAGAAAGAAATTATTGAACAGGGTTTATTTTTAATAGATGGTGGAATTATAAAAAAAAATAAAAAGTCTATAGTAGATTTTTATAAAAGATCGGTTACTCCAATTGCTCAATATATAATTAATTATTTAAAATTTAATAAAATAGACAATAGAGAGAATAGAATTGAAATGGCAATGAAATTTGTGCAAGATATTCCCTATGCAATTCCTAAGGAAAGTAGAAGGATTTATAAAAATGGCTATATAACTCCACCTGAAGTTTTAATTGAAGGATATGGAGATTGTGATTCAAAGACAATTTTATTTGTTTGTATAATGAGTTTTTTGATACCTGAAGATGACATTGTTTTTGTATCGATTCCTGGACATATATTTTCAGCAATTAAATATTATGATAATAATTATATAGAATATAACTCTAATGAATATATACCATTTACTCAGCGAAAGGATGATAATTTAACAGATAGAACTTATATTAAGTACAAAAACTCTAATTATTTTATTTGTGAAACAGCTGGTCCAGGTAGACCAAATTATGGACATAGTAATCAAGAAATAAAAATGTATAAAATTGAAGAAATTGATTTGAATGGTATTTTAACTATTAATGGTGATTGTTTTCATTCTGAAAATATGCATCTTTCAAAGGATGGTAAAAGGTTTTTATTTGAGCATAATTCTTGTTACATATTTAATCCTCCTTCAAGTTATGATTTAACAAAGCCAGAATAGTCATTCTGGAAATAGTGATATTTTTAGTATATATTTAACTTTTTAATTTAAAAACCCCGTTTAATGATGAGAAATATATTATTTATACTCTTTTATATAATTTCAAGTACTATTTTTTCACAAACATTATTGCCAACCCAATATAATAGCAATAATGAAATTATTACTCTTGAAAAAAACAATCAGTTGATTAAAAAATTTTCTTCATCAGACCATTTAATTAATACAAATTTTAATAGAGATAATCACTCAATTCATCCATCTAATAATGAAAACGTTTCTGTTAAATTAAGTAAAGATGTTCAACTGAAATCATTAGAAAACACTTATTTGGAAGGGGAATTACAATCTGGAAGTGATTGTATTTATTATGATGATTTTTCAAATTCTAGTAATTGGAATATTAATCACGATCAAAATTCATGTAGTTTAGATTGGCAGATAGGTACTGGATTGCAATCACTAGGTGATTATCCAATTGAAACAATACAATCGACAACTTATTTTAATGGATGTGCATTAATTGATTCGGACCTATATGGTGGTTTAACTGGAGGTGCTGATGTAGAAGATTCATGGATAACTACATCCTATCCATTAGATTTTTCTTCATTAAGTAACCCTATTATTTCTTTTGAGACTTATTATCAAAGTTGGACATATGAAAAATGTTGGTTAGTTTTAAGCACGGATGGAGTTAATTGGCCAGAATTAACACCTGAATCTTTACCCAATTCTACTAATGGTATATATGAAGTTTTTCCTGATATTTCAGGTGTCGCTAATTCATCTGTTCCATGGAACCCAACTGTAGTAAGTATTAATGTAGCAGATTTTGCGGCTAATCAAGATCAAGTGTGGGTAAGGTTTCATTGGACAGGATCTTGGGGTTTTTCTTGGTTTGTAGATGATTTATGCATTAGTAATAATAATGAAAATGATTTAGTAATGAATTGGGGTGCAATTTCTAATACTAATGAAGGACACGAATATGGTAGAACACCTATTAATCAAATGAATGATATTTCACTTTTTGGTGAAATTTTTAACTGGGGCTCAGAGACACAAACTAATATTACTCTATATACTGATCTTTATAATTCAGTTGGTGATTGGATAGGAGATGGGGAATATAATACAACTGATCCAAATTATGGTCTTTATTTATGGAATGAAGTAGATGAATTATATTCTGATTATGATAATAGTGGTTATTTATACTCTGGTGAGTGGGCGATGTTTGATTTGGGTTATTTAAATACTGATATAATAGATGTAGATTTTTATAGTTTAAACTTTTGTGTAAGTTCAAGTGAAGAATTATCACAAGGTTGGGAATCTTTTTGGAATAATGATCTCACATCATTTGATAATTGTCATCTTAGAGAATTTGAAATCACTAATGATGTTTATTCTCTTGATGGTATTGGTGTATATAGTGACCCATTAATAAATAGAATTGGTACAGCGACATTTAATAATACAAATACTGGTGAAGTTGCTAGTGATGGTTTGATAATGATGTCTTATTATGAATTATCTCAGCAAACTAATATTTCAGATGTTACATTATTATTAGATTCATATGCATATGGATCTAATTCTTTAACTACGTCTGGTGGAAACATAGTTGCTTATATCTATGATACTGAAAATGTTTTAAGTGGATCATTTAATTCTGATAATTATATAGCTTCTAGTAATTTATATACTATTACTCAAGCTGATATTAATAATGGGTATGTTACACTTCCATTTAATTCTTTAGTATCTCTTTTACCTGATTCTTATTATGTTGCTATTGAAATGAATAGTAATTATAATCAAAATGATATTTATATTTTAGATGATGAAACTATCCCACAACCATTTGATGCTAGTTTAATTTATATATCTGCTGATCAAATTTATTCAAATCCAAATGCAGCTGCTATTAGAATTAATACAGGTATTGATACATTAACGGGTTGCACAGATCCATTAGCTTGTAATTATGATATAAATGCAAATAGTGATGATGGTACATGTATTTATTTAAATGAACCAGTTGTTGATTTGACTACTGGAACTTGGATAATGGATGCAGATTTTGGATGTGATGGTATATATGATGTGAGCTGGTTAACAGAATATTCATCAGATAATTCTTTAATATATGAAGCCGAGGGAACAGTGTTAAATGGTTTTTGGAATATGTGTCAAGATGAGTATGTGGACACTGATGAAGAAGGAAATTATTTATATATAGGTTTGTATGAATCTGATACTTTTGCAGGAGAAATTTTTATTTGGGATGAAATATTATTAGAATATGTTTATGAGGGGTGTTGGATAATGTATAATATTGAAGGTTGTACTGATGTTTCAGCACTTAATTTTTGTGAATTCTGTACTATTGATGATGAATCATGTCAATATAGTTCAATAACTGGTTGTACTGACTTAATTGCTTGTAATTATAACTTAGATGCAGTGGAAGATGATGGATCATGTGAGTATTTTAATGATCAAATAATTGACTTAACTCTTGGTCCATGGATTATGGAAGCAGATTTTGAATGCGATGGAATATATGATGTAATTTGGGTTACTGAATATTCATCAGATGGCTCATTATTATATGACCCAGGTGATGGTACATGGTTAAATGGTTTATGGAACATGTGTGGAAATGAGTATGTTGATACTGATGATCAATACACATATTTGTATAATGGTGTTTTTAACGGCCAAACTTTTGAGGGTTCAATTTTACTTTTAGATGAATTTTCTAATGAAATTACACTTGATGGGGGTTGTTGGATTATGTATTATGCAGTAGGGTGTACTGATGAATTGGCTTGTAATTACGATGAAAATGTAATTGAAGATGATGGATCATGCTTTTATCCTATTTCAAACAATTATGACTGTGATGGTAATTGTATTGTAAATGTAGATTGTAATAGTGAGTGTGGAGGTGATGCAATTGAAGATGAATGTGGAATATGTGATAATGATATGACAAATGATTGCATACAAGATTGTTTAGGAGTGTGGGGTGGTGATGCTCTAATAGATGAATGTGGAATATGTGATAATGATATAACAAATGATTGTACACAAGATTGTTTAGGAGTGTGGGGTGGTGATGCTTTAATAGATGAATGTGGAATATGCGATAATGATATGACAAATGATTGTACACAGGATTGTTTTGGAGTGTGGGGCGGTGATGCAATTATTGATGATTGTGGAGTTTGTAATGGTGATAATAGTTCTTGTATTATTGAAGGCTGTATGGACGAATTTGCTTGTAATTATAATTACGATGCTGATGAAGATGATGGTTCGTGCTATTATGCACAAGATAATTTTGATTGTGAAGGTAACTGTATTATAAATGTTGATTGTGCAGGAGTTTGTGGAGGTAATGCAGTTTTGGATGATTGTGGTATATGTAATGGTGATAATTCTACATGCACAGGCTGTACTGAGGAGTTAGCATGTAATTATGATCCAACAGCTATAATAAATAGCGGGGATTGTGAATATGCAGAAGAAGGTTTATGTATAGGTTGTACTGAAGAATTAGCATGTAATTATTCAATTAATGCTGTGATAAGTGATAGTTCATGCGAATATGAATCTTGTGCTGGATGTACAGATTCATATGCATGTAATTATGATTCAACAGCTACAATTGACAATAATAGTATCTGTGAGTACCCTGATGAATATTACGACTGTAATAATAATTGTTTAAATGATTTAGATAGTGATGAGATTTGTGATGAAATAGATGAATGTATTGGAGAATATGATAACTGTGGAATATGTAATGGCCCAGGTGATATATATGATTGTGGATGTGATGAAATTGAAGATGGGACTTGTGATTGTGAAGGGAATCTTCTTGATTGTTTTGGTATTTGCGGTGGAGATGCGATAATAGATGAATGTGGTGAATGTGACGGTGAAGGTCCTGTAGAATATTATGATTGTGATGGAAATTGTTTAATTGATACAGATGATGATGGAATATGTGATGAAATAGATAATTGTCCTGGGGTATATAATCCTAATCAAGAAGATATTGATAATAATGGTATTGGAGATTCATGTGATGGGTCTGATTTAGAAGAAAATGGAATTAATCGAAGTTTAATAAAAGTTACTGATATTTTAGGTAGAGAAATTAATCTTGGTTGTAGTGAATCTATTTTATTATATATTTACAATGATGGTTATATAGAAAAACATTACTGTATTAAATAGAAAGTGTTTATTTTTTATTTAAATATACTATATTTAAATATGCTAAATATTTGTCTAAAACCATGTGTCCATTTAATTTTTTTACCTTCATCCTCTGTTCTAGGTTCATAGGATATAGGTACTTCGGCAAATGTTAAATTACTATATTTTTTTAGTTTAGCCGTAATTTCAGGGTCAAAAGCAAATCCTTTTTCATTTAAAGAAATAGATTTAAATACATCTGTTGGTATTAGTTTGTAGCAGGTTTGCATATCAGTAAGTTGCATATTAAGTGTGATATTACTTATTTTAGTTAGTATAATATTAGCAATACGATTAATCATCATTTCTTTTTTATGTTTTTTGTTATTTAAAAATCTTGATCCATAAATAATATTTGCTTTTTTTTGGAGTACAGCATCAATTAATTTATTAATATCCTGTGGATTTAATTCTAAATCTGCATCTTGAATTATACTATACTCACCACTTGCTTTTTTAATACCAGTACTTACAGCACTACCTTTGCCCATATTGGTTTTGTGATTTAATAATGAAATATTTAAGTCTTTATTTTTTTTTATAAATAATTGAATTTTCTCTTTACTCAAATCATTTGAACAGTCATTAATAACAATGACCTCCTTTTCTATATTATGAATTAGCTTAAGTTCTTTTATTCTTTCTAATAATTTTCGAACAGTATTTTCTTCATTGTATACTGGTATTATAATAGATAGAGTATTAATCATGTTTTATATTTATATCGATAGGTAATTCCATTTTTTAAAAAGTAAAAAATTATACTAATTAATTCCTTGTTTTGCTTTTTCGTAATCAGGCGATTGTAGTTTTTTTTCAAATATTTTCCATTCAGCTTCTGATTTCATATATTTTTTTCCAAATGTCATCCAATATGATGCTTTTGTCATACTATCATAGTGAATTAGGGAATTTTTTCTTTGTGTAATTTGAAAATTATTTAAATAAATAAAATTAATTAAAAGAATAAATATAAAGTATTTAATAATTTTTTTTTGTTTTAATATCCAAGAAATACTCAATCCAAAAGGAATTGCTAAAATTGCATAAGAATCAATCATTGTTCGCATTCCAAAACTGCCACCATACCACCAACACCACCATGAGGACAATATATATATATTTAATGTTGTAAATACAATTAATGGAAAAAAGTACTTTTTTTGTTGAAAGTACAATAGTATTATTCCTAGTAGTGAAAATGACATAATAGGAGTGTACAGTAACCATCCATTTCTGTAGCTAAATAAAAAATCAATAATATGAGGATTATTAAAATAAAATGTTTCTCCAATATATGAATTAAAGAACCAGTTACCTGTTATTATTTTCCAATACAATAATTGTGGAAAACATAAAATTATTATTATTAAACCTGCTAAAAATATATGAGATAAATTTTTAAATATTAAAGTTGTTGTGTTTTTTAAAAGGTTAGATTGATATAGAATTGGAAAAATAAGAATTAGAATATTAACTGGTCTAATTAGAATAATTAATCCAGCTAAAATTCCAAGAATAATTGCAAATTTAATTTTAGGACTGTCAAACCATTTAATTGTAAAATATATAAAAGTAGAAATTAGTGAAAAGCTATATGCATGTGACATACAAGGTTCTATAGTTAAGTAGTAACATAAATTAGTACCTAATACAATAGAGATTATTGTTATTGATGTTACAGTTTCAGAAAATAATTTTATTAGAGTTTTTCTTAGATAATGCAGTCCAATTATAAAGTAAAAAAATGATGATAATGTAAGAAAAAATTCATATGGCTTTGAAAAGCCATTAGATTCATATTTATTTGATAATTTAGCATATGTATGTCCAATTATAAAAAAAGGTGAATATAGTAGAGACATTCCCATAGTTGTTTTGATAACTTTTCCTCCATTTGGTGAGGTTTCTGGCCAGAATTGTCTATTACTCTTGTAATCAATTGTATCATTATTTATGAATTTTAATTGAATATCATTATGAATAAAAAGTGCTGGTAAGTAACTATAGTAAGAAATTATATCCCAATTTATCAATGCTTGATCTTGTTGTGCATTCTTCCATGGTTTTACTTTAAAAAGGGAAAATATAATTATAATTAACAAAGTAATGTATGTGTAAATAGATAATTTGTTAAAGTGAGGTTTTATTAACTTAATCATAAAAAAATTATTGAAAAACTATAGGAATTTCTTTTTTTAAATTATTTCTTCTGATTTTAATTATAGTACTGTCACCTTTATTAAATAAACTCAGACCCTTCATATAGTCCATTATGTTATTGATTTCAAATTCACCAAAACCAATAACAATATCACCTTTTTTTATTTTATATATGCTTGCTGTTTTTCCTTTGCTAACACCATCAATTCTTAGTCCTTGACCGTTATAAAGGTAATCAGGCATTATGCCTAAAGTTACATTAAATTTTGGTGTCTGTGTTGTATCATTTTCAGTTTCTTGAAATGAAAAATAATCAATTTCAACAGATTTATTTATAATATTTTCTGCATATGATAGAATTAAATACATTCCATTAAAATTAATTTTCTCAATATCATCAGAGGGTTTATGATAGTCTTCATGCTGGCCAGTAAAAAAATGAATTGCGGGTATATTTTGCAGATAAAAAGATGTATGATCCGATGGTCCTATTCCTGAATCGGAAGTTATTAGTTTAAAATTAAAAGTATTTGATTTATTTATTAAATTTTTCCATTCAACACTTGTTCCTACACCATTAATAGCTAATGTTTTCTCATCACTTAATCTACCAACCATATCAAAATTTAACATAAATCTCACATTATTTAAACTTATTGTTGGATTTTTTGCATAGTATGATGAACCAAGTAGTCCCTCTTCTTCACCTGAAAAAGCAATAAATAAATAATTATAATTCTTATTACTAGATAATTGTTGAATAAGATTGAGTAATATACTTACTCCACTTGCATTATCATCTGCACCATTATGAATTTCTTTATTACCTGTATGTAGAGATCCGTATGTTCCCCAACCTAAATGATCATAATGTGCACCTATAATTATTGTCTCTTTTTGTTGATGATCTAATAAGCCAATAACATTAATTCCTTTAATCTTTTTATTTTTTTCAATATAGTGTGGATTCGAGTTTAATGTAGTTTCAAAATATTGAAAATACCCATCCTCTCCTTTTTGTATTAATCCATTACTTTTAAATTTATCTCTAATATATTTAGCTGCTTTTTTTTCTCCATATGATCCTGTTTTTCTTCCTTTTAGTTTATCAGATGCTAAATAGGATACATCAATTTTCATTTGATTAATAATTGAAGTTTTCTCATTTTGAGAATAAATAGAATTTAAAAATATAAACAGAAAAAAAAGTAAAAATATATTCTTCATAGAGCAAATAATTCTAATTTTATATATATATAATTTCAAAATTATGAAACGATTTTATTTTATAACTATCATTTGTGCTTTATTTTCTTGTACAAATTCAAATAAAAGTTTAGATAATAAGACGAATGATATTAAATTTTCTAATTCAGAACTCATTTATCCCCAAGAATCATTTTTTAGTAATATTAAACAGTTAACTATTGATGGTGATAATGCAGAAGCTTATTGGAGTTTTGATGATAGTAAACTTGTTTTTCAATCAAATAATAAGAATTGGGGACTAGATTGTGATCAAATTTTTATTACTGATACTAACAATCATCAAATGTCTGAAATGCAACCTAACTTGATTAGTACGGGGTTTGGAA
>CEQM01037780.1_pt1 | contig 34032 bp, 30 predicted proteins | sample 531111 | NCBI WGS metagenome assembly CEQM01 (sample SAMEA2621278, study PRJEB7988) | marine metagenome | biome: marine biome (ENVO:00000447); feature: deep chlorophyll maximum layer (ENVO:xxxxxxxx); material: "saline water (ENVO:00002010), including plankton (ENVO:xxxxxxxx)" | depth 120 m
TGTTGGAAAAACAACGGCTGAAAAGTTGGCTTCACATTATAATAGTATTGATAATTTGATAAATGCAGATTTTGATGATATCATCTCAGTAGATGAAGTAGGAGATAAAATAGCTGAAAGTATTATTAAATTTTTCTCAATAAATGATAATTTAGAATTAGTAAATTATTTAAAAGCATCAGGTTTAACTTTAAATGAAGAAATTAAACAAATGGAATCCAATAAGCTTAAAGGGTTATCATTTGTTATATCGGGAAAGTTTTTAAAGTATTCAAGGGAAGAAATTCAAGAAAAGATAAAAATGAATGGAGGTAAATTTCTAAAATCACTATCTTCTAAGACAAACTATTTGATAGCAGGTGATAATATGGGGCCAAAGAAAAAAATTATAGCTGAAAAACTAAAAATTAAAATTATTGGTGAGAATGATTTTATTTCTATGATATGAAAATTCTATTAAACTTATTTAATAAACTAAAAAGAAAAAAACTATCTATTAATAGAGCTTCTTTGAGTTATAAAAATGCAAGCCACATTGGAATTCTATATACTTATATAGATGAAAATAAACAGAGAGTAATTAATGAATTTGTAAATAAATTAAAAAAAGATGGAAAGAGAGTGGATTTACTCCCAGCTATTACTAATAAAAATGCTGATAACAGATATTTTAAAACATTTAGATTAAAAGAAATTAATAGTATTGGTAAATGGTCTAATAACAATGTCAATCTATTTATTTATCAACAATATGACTTTCTTATATATCCAGATTTAAATTTAATTCCAGAGATGGAAAATATTTTAATTAATTCATTTTCTAAGTGCAGAATTGGTTTTATTAATCAAAAAATGAATTTGTTTGAGATGATTCTAAAATCTGATATTGAATATGATATTAATCACAGATTATCTAAACTATATAATTATCTAAAAAAATTAAAATAAAAAAAGGTGATCTATTAGACCACCTTTAATTTAAAAACTTTTTCTTGAGTTAATTAAGAAGCGTTTTTTCTAGCTTGAACTTCTTTTCTAACATCTTGAGCCCAAACTTTTAAAGCTTGCATGCCCTTTCTAACTCTAGTTCCAGCTGCCTTATTTCCTTTATCATAAAATTTAGCAAAGTCAGGACCTAAGTCGTTAACTAAGCCAGATAGTTCGTCGTATCTACTCATCATATATAATTTAAATTAAAAATAGTACTAAGACAATTTATGAAAAAAAACTAATAAATCTTATAGTTTTAGCCGTTTTTTAATGATTTTATGATAAAACAGCCCCTTTTTCACCCATTTTTTGATAAATACCATCATCTAGCTTCTTTTTTACCTCTTTAAATGCACTTATTGTTTGATTTACATCATCCAAAGTATGAGAAGCTGTTGGTATAATTCTTAGCATAATTACACCCTTAGGTACAACTGGATATATAACACCTGAGCAAAAGATGCTGTACTCAGATCTAAGATCTTTAATTAGGTTTGTACATTCATAAACATCACCTTTTAAAATAATAGGAGTCACAGGAGATTGAGTAGTTCCAATATTGAATCCATTTTCCTTTAATCCATTTTGAATAGCATCCACAATATCCCATAATTTATTTTTAAATTCAGGATTAGATCTTAATAATTCAAGTCTTTTTAAATTTCCAATAACTAAAGGCATCGGTAATGATTTTGCAAATATTTGAGATCTTAATTTATATCTTAAATTATCAATTATATCACTATCTCCAGAAACAAAAGCACCAATACTTGCCATTGACTTTGCAAAAGTAGAAAAGAATAGATCTATACCATCTTGAACGCCCTGCTCCTCTCCTGATCCTGCACCCGTCTTACCCATAGTACCAAAACCATGTGCATCATCGACTAATAATCTAAAATTATAATCTTTTTTAAGAGATACAATAGATGCTAAATCTCCCATATTTCCTGACATACCAAAAACACCTTCAGTTATAACTAAAATTCCACCTCCTGTTTCTTTAACAATTTTTGTTGCTCTATCTAACTGACTTTTTAAGTTTTGAATATCATTATGTGGATATACAAATCTTTTTCCAATATGCATTCTAAGACCATCTATAATACAAGCATGGCACTCAGAATCATAAACAACAACATCTTTTCTATCAAGTAGAGAGTCAACAATGGATAGTACTCCCTGATAACCATAATTTAAAAGTATTGAATCTTCTTTTTGAACAAATTCTGATAATTCTTTTTCAAGTTTTTCATGATGAACTGAATTACCAGACATCATTCTAGCACCCATAGGATATGATAGCCCCCAATCTTTTGCAGCTTGAGCATCTGTTTCTCTTACCTGAGGGTGATTAGCTAATCCTAAATAATTATTTAAACTCCAATTCAATACATCATTTCCTTTAAACTTCATTCTAGGTCCAATCTCACCTTCCAGCATTGGAAACATGTAATAATTATCATCAATATGAGAATAAGCTCCCAAGGGGCCTTTATCTCTTAAAATTTTTTCAAATAAGTCCATATTTTACTTGTGTTATTTTCGCAAAAATAATAACTAAAGAAATAAAATTTATAAAAAGAAAGTAAATGTTTTAATTACCAATTCTAACACTTACAGAAACTCCTGATTTTTCATCTTGAGAACCTGAACCATCTACGCTTTTACCATTAACCTTATTTACTTTTATGACAGATCCATCTTTAAGTTTTTGTGATATTGCAATATAAGGACCACTTATGACTCTGTCCTCTACTTTTAAGCCTGAAAGAATCTCAATATTTTCAAAATCACTAATTCCAGTTTCAACTTGAATCATTTCTGTAACTCCATTATTATCTACAAAAACTACTTGTTTAACTTCCTCATTTCCAAGGCTATCTTTTTCATTTTTAGTAGTAACTGATGATATTGGAACAACAAGAATATCCTCTTTTTCTTGAGTAATTATTTCTACACTTGCAGTCATTCCTGGTTTGAATGGATTTTCAATACCCTCCTCTACTGTCAGATCTTTAAATGACTCATTAATTACTCTAATCTTCACCTTAAACTCAGTTACAGCATCTGGAGAAGGTTTAGGATTTGCAGTGCTAGCTATTTCGGTTACAACTCCTTTAAATACCTTTTCATATGTGTTGTAGGCATCAACATCAATATTAGTTGTATCACCAATATTCACTCTTACAATATCATTTTCATTAACATCAACTCTAACTTCCATTATTGACAAATCAGCAATTCTTAGTAATTCAGTTCCTGCCATTTGAGATGTACCAACTACCCTTTCTCCCAACTCAACACTCAATAAAGAAACTGTACCGGTCATGGGAGCTATAATGCTTGTTTTTCTTAAATTTTCTTCAGCTTCATCAACTGTTGCTTTTGCACTTCTAACAACATATTCACTAGCTTTTACACTTTGTTTACTGGACTCTAAGTCTTGTGTAGATACTTTAAAATTCGTTTCAGCAATTTCATATTCTGAGTCAGAAATTACATTTTGTTCAAACAAAGATTTTTGTCTATTAAATTCCAGTTTAGATCTTAAAAACTGAGCTTCAGATCTAGATAAATTAGATTTAGAACTAGAAAGGTTAGCTCTTACTTGATTATAGTTGGCCTTAGCTCTTTCTAAAGCATTAATAAAGTTATCTGGTCTTATTCTTACTAATAATTTACCTTCATCTACAAAATCTCCCTCCATTATAGTAAGTTCAATTATCTCACCAGGGACCTCAGGACTTACTCTAACTTCTACCTCAGGTTGAATCTCACCTGATGCAGTAACTAATTCAGTAATTTTACCTTTAGATGCTTCTTTAACTTCTACTTCAATAGGTTTTACTCCACCAAACCACTCTAATCTTTTACCAATTGTTAGTAATAAAATTCCTCCAATCACTAAAGACCCAATTATTATTAATGTTTTTTTATTTTTCATATTTAAAAAGTTAATTTTTTTCCTTGATAAAAGTCTAAAACTTTTAATTTAAAAATATAATCATATTTAGATATCAATAAATCATTTGTTGCTCTAACTAAATTATTATTTGAAATTTGATATTCAGTATAATTTACTGATCCTAGATTATATTGACTTTTTATAATTCTAAACGATTCTTCAAGTGCTCTAACTTGCTTTTGAGATGCCGTAAAAGATTTTGAAGCAGCAAGAGCATCATTGTATGCGGTTTCAATAGTTTGCCTTACTTGATTTCGCGCTTCAATTACACTAATATCTGCAATTTCTTTATTTAGCTTAGCTCTTTTTATATTCGAGGATGTTTGATATCTATTAAAAATTGGAATTGAAATAGAAAAAGATAGTGATTTACTAAGATAATCTTTCCATTGCTCTAATAGAGTAAAATCCTTATCAGAACCTACAACATTTGGTACCAATGTTAGAGATGATACAGTTTGCAGGGGATTATTTGTTAAATATCCGATAGTAGTAGGTTGCATTGAAAAACCATCATAAAATTCTCTTTCCCTATTTGCAAAGCTTGAATAGTTAGAACTAAAATTTGAAGACACACTCAAAGTAGGAAACCTTCCACTTCTAGATATTCTAAGATCATATAAACTAGATTGAGCATTTTTTTCTGCACTTTTTATCTCAGGCAATATATTAATAGCAACAGAATAAATTTCATCAGGATCAGAATCAATAACAGTTGATGGGGTTAACTCAATATTTGGTTTTATTATCTTTATTTCTTTATTTGTTTCTAATAACAAAAGTTGTTTTAACTGAAGAACTGTCAATCTATAATTATTTTCTTGTTGAATCAATGCAAGTTCATCACCAGCAACTTGGGCTTCTAAGTTTAGCTTGTTAGTAATAGCTATAGAACCAGCATCAACTAATTTTGTAGTTCTACTTAATTGCTCTTGAGTAGATTGTAATTGAAATCTTGCATTATCTAGCCTATCAGTACTTAATAATACATTTAAATATGAACTTACAACACTAAGCATTACGTTGTTTCTAGTATTTTCTAAATCAAAAGCACTTTTTTCAAGAAGGGTTTTAGATCTCTTAATATTATTTCTAACAGAAAAACCAGAAAATAAATTGAGACTAGCTGAAGCATTAACTCCAGAAAAGTTTGAATTATTAGAAATAAAAGTATTGGTAGTTGGATCAATGGATCTACCATAATTATTACCATAATTTGAAAAGACATTTAATGTAGGTGTCTGCTGTAAAATAGATTGGTTATACCCTACTTTTTGTAATCTTTCATTAATAATGCTTCTTTTTAATTGAAGATTGTTTTCAAGTGCAATCTCAATACATTCCTCTAAAGAAAGCTCCAAATACTTATTTGATTGAGCATAGATATTTGTTGAAAATAAAATTAAGATTATGAGTTTTAACATACTTATTAGATGATTAAATTATTAAATTCTTTCTTTAATAACGTTGCAAAGATAGAATTTAAGAAGAAACAACAAAATAATTATACTGAAACCTCTCCCTTAATATGTGGATGAGCCTGATAATCAACTAATTCAAAATCTTCATATTTAAATGAAAAGATATCATCAACCTTATTATTGATTTTCATTTTTGGTAAAGGAAAAAAATCTCTTTCTAACTGAAGTTTAACTTGATCTAAATGATTTAAATATATATGTGCATCACCAAATGTATGAACGAAGTCACCTAGTTTTAGATTACATACTTGAGCAACCATCATCGTTAATAATGCATAAGATGCTATATTAAAAGGAACACCTAGGAAAACATCAGCACTTCTTTGATATAGTTGACAGGATAATTTACCGTTTAAAACATAAAATTGAAAAATTGTATGGCAAGGAGGTAAAGCCATTGTATCTATATGAGGAACATTCCATGCGCTTATGATGTGTCTTCTAGAATGAGGGTTCTCTTTTAAATCTTTAATTAACTTCTTTATTTGATCATGTGTATCGCCGTTTTTTCCTTGCCATCTTCTCCACTGAACTCCATACACTGGGCCTAGATTACCATCCTTATCTGCCCATTCATCCCATATTCTAACACCATTTTCATTTAAATACTTAATATTATTATCACCTTTCAGAAACCATAAGAGTTCATGAATTATTGATCTTAAGTGTAATTTTTTTGTAGTAATGCATGGAAAACCTTTACTTAAATCAAATCTCATTTGGTGGCCAAATACGCTTATTGTCCCCGTTCCAGTCCTATCTGATTTTTTCTCTCCTTTTTCTAAAATTGTTCGTAAGAGATTATGATATTGCTTCATATAATTTCAGTAAATTTAAATAGTAAAAACTAATTGATAAATTAAAATCAAAATTAAGATTTAAGATGAAAAAAAGATTATCCTTATTAATTATTTTTCTCTTGTTTTCCTTTTTTTTATTTTTTTTCTTCAATCAAAAAAAATCTAGCACTGATCTCTGGGATATTATTCCAGATAAATCCACTCTAATTATAGAATTAGATGAGCCAAATTCTCAATGGGATAAAGTATTATTTGAGCTAAAAGAATCTAAATTAATAAATTCTATAAAATCAATTATTGATGATTATAATGATTTTGATAATTTTATTGATGGGAAGTTAGAAGAATATCTTAGAGATAATAAACTAATAATATCATATTTTAACTTATCAAATAAGACCCTAGAGCCCGTTTATTTAAGTTATAAAAAAAACTTAGATGAAGATTTCATTATTGAAAATCTAAAAAATAAAGACTATGATATAAACGAAAGAAATTTAAATGGAGAAATAATCTTTGAGGCAAAAAAAAATGATAAAAATCATGTATTTGCATTTTTAGATAATATTTCAGTTTATTCAACTAATTCATTAATTATAGAAGATATAATTAGAAGTATCAGTAATTCAGAACTGATATTTAAAAAAAACAATCCTAGTTTATTTTCTCAAGTTAAGATTAAAAATGACTTTGGAAATATTTATTTAAACCTAAACGATATACAAAAAATATTATTAAATATTTTCCCTCAAGAGTTATTTAATAATTCATTAAAATCATTACCAAAAAAATCATTTTTTGATATTGAGATGAGCAATGGATTGGTTAGAATGAATGGCTTTTCATCTAAAATAGATTCTAATAATTTCACAAATGAAAATCAATATGATTCTATACTTAATTTCATTCCCTCTAATACTATTTTATATACTAATATGTCATCTGAGGAAAATAATCAAAATCTAATTTCAAATAGATTTAGCAAAGCTTTAATTGAAAGCCTAAACTCAAATACATATTTTGAAATTTCAATAATTAATATTCCAGATAATTTAAAAATAAAAAACAAAAAGGAAATTGATGATGATATTTATTCTTTCAATGATAAAGAGATTTTTACTGCTGCAAAAATCAAAAAAACAGATGTCGATTATCATTATTTTAAGTATGAAAAGTTTATGATAATAACAGAAAATTATAACTCATTAAAAGAAGTTAAATCTATGCTTATAAATAAAGATTTTTGGATTAAAAATTTAAATTTCAACAAGTTCCAAAAACAGTTAAATGAATCACATAATAGTTTATTAGTATTTGATATTAATAAATTATTACCAATAAATAATTCTAGTATTGGACTTACATCTTTACAGCTCTCTAAAATTCAAAATAAATATTATATGAGTTTTAACCTGTTAGAAACTGATACAGAAAATTATGTGGTTCAGGAAGAGAATTCTTTAAATGAATATTTATTTAAAAACAATTTATCTTCAAAACCTCATATCATTTTTAGTCATATTAATAATAAACCGGAAGTTATAATACAAGATGAGAAAAATATAGTTTATCACTTATCAAATTCTTTAGAACCAATTTGGTCTGACTCAATAGAAAAGATAATATCTAAAATATTCGTAATAGATTATTATAAAAACAATAAAAAACAAATTGTATTTGCTAGTCCAAACAAAATATATGGTTTTGATAGAAAAGGAAATTCATTAATAGGATTTCCTTTTGAGAACCCATCGAAGTCACCCATTCAACATTTGAATATAATTGATTATGATAAATCTAAACGATATAGAATTATATCATCTCATAGAAATGGCGAGATCTATTTTTATGACAAGAATGGGAAAACCTTAAATGGATGGAATCCTATTTTAATGGAAGACGAATTGGTACAAACTCCAATTCATACAAGAGTCAGAGGAAAAGATTATATAATTATATTACAGAAGAATGGTGATATTTATGTAAAAAATAGAAGAGGAATAAACTATAAAGGATTTCCTGTAAAATTAGATAGTGATTTAACTAATAAAATTCATCTTCAATCATCAAGTAATTCAGCTCAAAGTTTATTAGAAATTTTAAGTGACGATGGAAAACTTTATAAAATAAATTTAGAAGGAAAAATTATATCTTCTAAAGATCAGTATAGAAATGAGAAAGATGCAAAATTCAAAATGATTCAAGAAGCAAGTGGAAAAAGTCCTGCAATTATTTCTTATGATAATTATAATTTATTCAAAGATGAAAACAATATAAACTTTAAGAATATTGAAAAACTAAAATTTCAGTTTTATAATCTAAGTAAAAATGAAAATTTCTTAGTATTAACAGATACTACGATTAAAAAATCATATTTTCTTGATAAAAATTTAAACTATTATGTAAATCCAATATCTAATCAAAATGAAGTATCTATTCTAGATTATGGCAATTCTATTATTATATATAAAACATTAAATAATAGTTTATCTATGATTGAATTAAAAAAATAAATATTTTTAAACGAATAAATAATACCAAAATGAAAAAAATACTATCTATACTAATACTTTTTATAATTTCTTCAGATGTTTTATCGCAAAGAAAAAACAGGAAGAATAATTCAAAATCAAATACAATTTCCTACGAAATTCCAGACATTAATTGGAGATCAGTTGGGCCATACAGAGGAGGTAGATCTGCTACAGTTACTGGATCTACTAGTTCCAAAAGCACGTTTTATTTTGGTGCTACCGGTGGAGGTGTATGGAAAACAACTAACTCAGGTGTTACATGGAAAAATATTTCTGATGGATATTTTGGAGGATCTATAGGAGCAGTTACAGCAAGTGAGTCAGACCCAAATATAATTTATGTAGGTACTGGTGAAAAAACTGTTAGAGGAAATGTTTCTCCTGGTTATGGAGGCTTCTGGAAGTCAGATGATGCTGGTGAAACATGGAGAAAGATGAATTTAGACATTGATCAAGTACAGGTTGGTAGAATAGCTGTTCATCCCAAAAATCCAGATATAGTTTATATAGCAATAATTGGAGATCTATTTAAAAATAGTAATGAAAGGGGTATTTACAAATCAACTGATGGTGGTGAATCATTTAAACAAGTGTTGTTTTCTAATGAAAGATCAGGAGCTGTTGATATATCAATTGATAAGAATAACCCTAGAATTATATATGCATCTACTTGGAATATAAGAAGAACACCATATAGCTTAGAAAGTGGTGGTGAGGGATCAGGTTTATGGAAATCTACTGATGGTGGAGATACATGGAAAAATATTTCAGGCAATGACGGCCTTCCAAGTGGTTTATGGGGAATAAGTGGAGTTTCCGTTTCTCCGGTTAACCCTAAGAAAATATTTGCTTTAATCGAAAATAAAGATGGTGGATTATTTAGATCAGATGATGGAGGGGAATCATGGAAAAGAGTAAATGATGATAGAAACTTAAGACAAAGAGCATGGTATTATACTAGAGTTTATGCTGACACTCAAAATGAAAATAGAGTTTATGTTATGAATGTTGCATTTTGGAGGTCTGAAGATGGAGGTAAATCATTTGATAGATATAGAACGCCTCATGGTGACCACCATGATTTATGGATTGACCCTAAAGATAACTCACGATTAATCGTTGGTGATGATGGTGGAGCACAAGTTAGTAATGATGCTGCACTTAGCTGGTCTACATATATGAACCAACCAACAGCACAATATTACAGAGTGGCTACTGATAATAGTTTCCCTTATAATATTCTTGTTGCTCAACAAGATAATAGCACTCAAAGGGTTCCACATAGAGTAAATTCTGGTGGAATTGGAGAAAGAGATTGGGAATCATCTGCGGGAGGAGAAAGTGCACATATGGCTGCAAAACCAGATAATCCTGATATTGTCTTTGGTGGAAGTTACGGAGGATATTTAACAAGATTAGATCATAGTACAGGAGAAGAAAGAACTATAAATGTCTGGCCAAATAATCCAATGGGCCATGGTGTTGAGGATATGAAATATCGTTTTCAATGGAATTTTCCAATATTTTTCTCTCCTCATGATAATAATAAACTTTATACAACTTCAAATTATTTTCATGTAACTAAAAATGAAGGTCAAACTTGGGAAGTAATTAGCCCTGACCTAACTAGAAATGAACCTGAAAAACAAGGACCTTCTGGAGGACCTATTACTAAAGATAATACTGCAGTAGAATATTATGCAACTATATTTGCAGCATGTGAATCACCATACGAAGAGGGACTACTTTGGGCTGCTTCAGATGATGGGATGATTCATGTTTCTAAAAATGGAGGTGAAAACTGGAAAAATGTAACTCCACCAAATGCTCCAAAATATCTTATGTGGAATAGTGTAGAGCCAGATCCTTTTTCAAAAGGTGGTTTATATGTAGCAGGAACACTTTATAAGAATGGAGATTTTAAACCTTATATGTTTAAAACAAAAGATTATGGAGAAACATGGACTAAAATCGTTAATGGTATACCTAATAATTTCTATACTAGAGTTTTAAGAGCTGATCCTAAGAGAAAAGGATTACTTTATAGTGGAACTGAATCAGGAGTGTTTATATCTTTTGATGATGGATTATCATGGAAGTCATTTCAAATAAATCTTCCTCTAGTTCCAATTACAGATATGACAATTAAAAACAATAATTTAATTGCTGCAACTCAGGGAAGATCAATTTGGATAATTGATGATCTTACTCCTTTACACCAATTAAATAATTCAAATCATAATAATGATTTTCATTTATTTAAACCCATTGATAGTTACAGAATGGGATACCCAAGTTGGGGAGGATCTTCATCTACCCAAGGAAAAAATCATCATAATGGCGTTGAAGTTTTCTTTAATATTGATAAAAAATTAGTTGATGATAATTCAGATATTTCACTAGAATTCTTAGATGAAAATCAAAATATGATTAAAAAATATTCCTTAAATAATAAAAAATCACCATTAAAATTAGATGGTGAAAAGAATTCATTTGTCTGGAATATGAGATATGATAATGCTGAAGGTTTTGATGGACTTATTATGTGGGCGGCTGGATTGACTGGTCCAAAAGCTTACCCAGGAACATACTATGTTAAGCTTAATGTTGGAGAATCAAGTATGATAGAATCTTTTAATATATTAAAAGATGAAAGAAGTTTATCTTCAAATGAAGACCTTAAAGAACAATTTGATTTTTTGATTGGGATTAGAGATAAAGTAACAGAAATCCATAAGTCTATTAAACAAATCAGATCAACTAGAAATCAATTAAATAGTCTAAATGGAAAACTTGATGATAGTCATGAATCAATAAGTAATTCAATTAAAGATATTATAAAAAGAATTACAAAAATTGAAGAGAACTTATATCAAACAAAAAATAGAAGCGGTCAAGATCCACTTAATTTTCCAATTAGATTAAATAATAAACTTGCTCATTTGTCAAGTGTTGCAGGTAGAGGAAATTTCAAGCCTACTGATCAAATGTATGGTGTTAGAGATGAGTTAGTTAAATTGATTGATGTAGAACTTCAAAAATGGAATGAAATTAAAGACTCTGAATTGGATAAAATAAATGCAATGATTTTAGAAAATAATATTCAATTAATAAGTATTAATTAAATTCGCCTTTTAATTAATACTTATTTTAATGAGTAATATTGTTGCTATTGTAGGACGTCCAAATGTAGGAAAATCAACCCTTTTCAACAGGTTAGTTGAAAGAAGACAAGCAATTATTCATGACGAAAGTGGAGTAACTAGAGATAGACATTATGGAATGTCTGAGTGGAATGGTAAAAAGTTCACAGTAATTGATACAGGTGGTTACGTAGAAAACACAGAAGATATTTTTGAAAAAAAAATAAAAGACCAAGTTGTTTTAGCATTAAATGAAGCAAATGTTATTTTATTTATGGTTGATTGTAAAAATGGTCTCTCAACTTTAGATAACGACTTCTCTAGAGTTATCAGACAAATTAAAAAAGATATAATTATAGTAGCTAATAAAGCTGATAACTATGAATTAGAATTAAATTCGAATGAATTCTATGAATTAGGGCTTAAAGAAACGCCCATTATTCCAGTTTCTTCAATTAGTGGATCTGGCACTGGTGAATTACTAGATTTAATTATTAATAAGTTAGATGATAATGTAAATAATAATGATGAAAGCTTACCAAGGATTTCTATACTAGGAAGACCAAATGTTGGAAAATCATCATTTATAAATGCCATTTTAGGAGAGGAAAGAAATATTGTAACTAATATATCTGGAACAACAAGAGATTCCATTGATACAAAGTATAATTTATTTAAAAAGGAATTTATAATCACTGATACTGCTGGTATTAGAAAAAAAGCGAAGGTTAAAGAAAATATTGAATTTTATTCAGTAATGAGATCTATTCAAGCCATGGAAAATAGTGATATATGTATAATTATGATTGATGCGGTACAAGGTTTTGAAGGTCAGGACATGAACATATTATCGCTAGCAGTAAAATATAAAAAGGGAGTAATATTAATGATAAATAAATGGGATTTGGTTGATAAGGATACAAATAGTGCTAAGGACTTTGAAGAAAGACTTAATAATAAAATCAGTCCATTAAATTTTGCACCTGTAATTTTTACTTCTGTATTGAATAAACAAAGAATTCATAAAGTTCTTGAGTCTGCAATTAGTGTATATGAAAACCGATCACAAAAAATAACAACCTCTCAACTAAATAATCAAATGCTCCCAGAAATTGAGAAATATCCCCCACCTGCAACAAAAGGAAAATACATAAAAATAAAATACATAACCCAATTACCAACTAAAACTCCGACAATTGCTTTTTTCTGTAATTTGCCACAATATATTAAAGAACCATATAAAAGATTTTTGTTAAATAAACTTAGAACAAAATTTCAATTGGAGGGCGTTCCTGTCACTCTGGTATTTCGAAAGAAATGAAATACCTCTTATTTCAATAAATTAAAACATTTTAATACTAATTTTGTAAGATGTCAATGACTAAGTACAATTTTTCGGAAATAGAAAAAAAATGGCAAGATAATTGGGCACTGAATAAAACATATAAGTCAGAAATAAATGACAAACCAAAATATTATGTGATGGACATGTTTCCCTACCCATCTGGGTCTGGACTCCATGTTGGTCATCCGCTTGGTTATATTGCATCTGATATAATTTCTAGATATAAAAGGCTTGAAGGATTTAATGTGCTTCATCCAATGGGATTTGATTCTTTTGGCCTTCCTGCTGAACAATATGCAATAAAAACTGGTCAACATCCAAAAAAAACTACAGAGAAAAATATTCTAAGATTTAAAGAGCAATTAAATACTCTCGGTCTTTCATTTGATTGGGATAGGGAGGTAAAAACTAGTGATAGTAATTACTATAAGTGGACTCAATGGATCTTCTTAAAACTTTATAATAGTTATTTTGATGTTAATAAAAATAAAGCTTGTGATATAACTGAGTTAAAAATTCCATCTAATCTAAAAGACGATGAAAAAAATAATTTCATTGACTCAAAAAGATTAGCATATATTGATGAAGTTGATGTGAACTGGTGTGAAGAATTAGGAACTGTGCTTTCTAACGAAGAAGTAATTGGTGGTGTAAGTGAAAGAGGTGGTTTCCCAGTAATTAGAAAACCAATGAAACAATGGGTAATGAGAATAACTGAATACTCAGAAAGGTTACTGGAAGATTTAGACTCACTAGATTGGCCTGAATCCATTAAAATATCTCAAAAAAATTGGATTGGAAAATCAGAAGGAGCAGAAATTAATTTTAATGTCAACAAAAAAGATAATATTAAAGTATTTACTACTAGACCTGATACAATTTTTGGTGCTACTTATCTTGTTTTAGCCCCTGAACATCCTCTTATAAATAAAATAACAACCGATAATTATAAAGATGAAGTAGATAAATATGTTTATTTAGCATCAACAAAAAGTGAACTTGAAAGGCAAGAAAACGAAAAAAATAAAACAGGTGTTTTTACAGGTGCTTATGCTATTAATCCTATTTCCAATGAAAAAGTTCCTATATGGACATCTGATTATGTTTTATCTAGTTATGGAACAGGAGCAATAATGGCGGTGCCTGCACATGATGAAAGGGATTATGAATTTGCTAAAAAATTTGATTTGAAAATAACCCAAGTTATTGATCATGAAACAAAAGAAAAATGTTTTACTGGAGATGGTAAAATGATTAATTCTGGTGAAAATAATGGGAAGTCAAATGTTGAATTTAAGAAAATAGTAATAAAATTACTTGAAGATAAAAATCAGGGAGTAAAAACAATCAACTATAAATTAAGAGATTGGATATTTACAAGGCAAAGGTACTGGGGTGAACCAATTCCAATTTTACATAATGGAAACGAAAGAATTTCTGTTAATGAATCAGATCTTCCAGTAGTACTACCAGAAGTTGGAAGTTACTTACCGACAGATGATGGTTCCTCACCACTTGCAAGAAATAAAGATTGGACAAAAGTTAATATTGATGGTGTTATTTACTCAAGAGAAACTAATACAATGCCTCAATGGGCTGGATCATGTTGGTATTATCTTAGATATCTTGATCCAAATAACAATGAAAAATTTGCTGACGATAAAAAAATTAATTATTGGATGCCTGTTGATTTATACATAGGAGGAGCTGAACACGCTGTTCTTCATTTACTTTACTCTAGATTTTGGCATAAAGTTTTATTTGATTTGGGTCATGTAAATACATCTGAACCTTTTAAAAAGCTTGTAAATCAAGGAATGATCTTAGGTAGATCAAATTTTATATATAGAATAAAAGGAACTAATAATTACGTATCCTATAATTTAAAAGAAGAATACGATTATACTAAAATTCATGTAGATGTAAATCTTGTCAAAAATGACAGATTAAATCTTGAAGCTTTTAAAAATTCATCTAAAGAATATAAAGAAGCTGAATTTATTTTAGAAAACAATGAGTATGTGTGTGGTTTTGAAACAGAAAAGATGTCAAAATCTAAAAGTAATGTTGTAAACCCTGATAGTATTATATCTAGGTTTGGTGCAGATACACTTAGAATGTATGAAATGTTTTTAGGACCTATAGAACAATCTAAACCATGGAATACAAATGGTATAGAAGGAGTCTATAAGTTTTTAAATAAATTTTGGGGGTTATTTTTTGATGATAATTCTTTAAATATATTAGATGATAAACCTACAAAAGAAGAATTTAAAATACTTCATACAGCAATTAAAAAAATTAAAGAAGATATTGAAAGGCTTTCATTAAACACATGTATTAGTCAATTAATGATTACTGTAAATAGTCTAAGTAAAATAAATTGTAATAAAAGAGAAATTCTTGAACCTTTAACCATTATTATTTCTCCGTTTGCACCTCACATATGTGAAGAGTTATGGAGTAAATTAGATAATAAACAAAGTATTTCATTTGCTCGTTATCCAGATTTTAATAAAGATTATTTAATTGAAAATGAATATGAATACCCAATAATGATTAATGGAAAATTAAGAGCTAAACAATTATTCAACTTAGATCTACCTAAATCAGAAATTGAAAAAAGCGTATTAGAAATTGAAAATGTTAAGAAATGGGTAAGCAAAGCTGATATTAAAAAAATAATAATTGTTCCAAGTAAAATAATTAATATAGTTTCTTAGATATTTTTCAGACTATCAATTAGTTGATATTTTAATTTTTCAATCCACATTTCATACATTTTTTCAGATGGGTGTAACTTGTCTTCTGCAAGTAGTGTAGAATCATTTTCTGCTTTTCGAGAAATTTCAGTAATATCAAAATACATAACATTATATTTTTCAGACATTAACCTATTAATATCATTATAAGAATTAATTTCATTATAAATTCTCTCTTGTCCTCTTTTTTTACCAAAAGGTGTAACACCATAATCAGGTATAGATAGTACAAATACATTTTTTTTATATTTTGAGTAGCTTAAAGCTCTAATTAATAGATTTTCAAATTCCATAATATATTTATCAATTTGATATCCTCTAAATTGATTATTTACACCTATTAGTAAAGAAACTACATCAAATTTTTCAATATTTGACTTACTTAAAGTATCAATTAGTTCGTTTGTTGTCCAACCAGTTTTTGCAATTACTTTTACTGAATCAATAAAAGATATTTCATTTACAATTTGTTTAGGATAACTAACATCAAAATTAATTCCCTCGCCTATCGTATAAGAATCTCCTAATGCTAAATACTTGAGATTAGATATGTTTATTTCTTTTTCCTGATTACAAGAAAAAATAGAAATTATTAAAAAAGGGATTATAAAAATGTTTTTCAAATCAACCTTCTTAAAACAACTACAATTACTCCAATAAGAAACATTATAATAGAAATCTTATTAACTGTATGCATAGCTTTCAAACTAAAATTTCCTTTAGAATTAGGATCTTTTTTTCTAAAGAAATAAGTTAGGACTTCTGAGAAGTCAAAGTAGTAAGATATTTTTTTCTGTTTTTTACTCATGTTTAAAATTTAAGGTTCAATCCAATTTCCATCTTCTTTTATAAGGTTTACGAGCTCATCAACTCCAAACTTAAAGTTGATACCTCTTTTTACTACGTTCTGCCCCCTATATAAGGTTATTTTATCTACCCCTGAACCAACATAACCGTAGTCAGCATCTGCCATTTCACCAGGTCCATTTACAATACAACCCATAATTCCAATTTTTAATCCTTTTAAATGATCAGTCCTTTCCCTAATCAAAGCAGTTGTTTCTTGTAGATCAAATAATGTTCTACCACATGATGGACAAGAAATAAAATCAGTAGAAGTAACTCTAACTCTTGCTGCTTGAAGAATTTTAAAAGATAAATTGTTGGTTTTCTTTATTTCTTTAATATCATCAGATTGGTTAGTAATAAAAATTCCATCACCAAACCCCTGGATAAATAAACCTCCAATATCTGTAGATGAGTGAATTATGAACTTGTCAGAATAACTCATGTCATAATTTTTTGATAGAATGACTGGGTTTTTTATTTGAGTAATTTTTAGAAAAAACGATCTCATTTCAGGCATAAAATGTTCATTACTAGTATTTAAAATCAATACAAAGTTTTCAGGTATATCAATATTAATAACTGTATTAAGATCCTTAGATTCAATCTTTAAAAAATTTATTTTTTCAGAAACTAAATTTAAATCGACATCATTGAACTCTTTTAAGGATAGTAATGGATAATGATTTTTATTATTTCTCTGTTTAACCCATGAGTTATAGTTCAATATAAATTGATAATTAACTTTTTCAATATTAAGAGAGTCGCCAATGTAAATGTAATCTGGTGATGTATCTAGTCTCTCCCATTTTTCAGATTTAGTATCATAGGTAATACCAAGATTCTCTAGAATATCATAATCTATTTTGTCTAAGTTCGAGAAATTAGAAATAACTACAGGAAAATTATCGCCTCCGATATCAAACAGTTCATTTGATTCTCTTTTTTCATATTTAAAAGGAGAAAAATTAATATTTTCTGGAGGTGTAATTTTTTGATGTTTCTCTCGATTATCATATCTATCTACTAAAACTTTAGCTACTGGAGATTCAAATTCTGGCTCTTCTGTTAATGAAACTCTAATAGTATCTCCAATTCCATCATCCAAAAGAGTTCCTATACCTATTGCTGATTTAATCCTACCATCTTCACCTTCTCCTGCTTCAGTTACTCCTAAATGCAAAGGATAATTTTTTAAATTTGAATTACTTAGTTTATCTACCAATAACCTGTAAGCATGAACCATAACTAATGGATTGCTAGCTTTCATTGAAAGAACTATATTATAATAGTTATGATCCTCACAAATTCTAAGATATTCTAATGCAGACTCAACCATTCCAAGTGGAGTATCACCAAATCTACTCATTATTCTATCAGACAATGATCCATGATTAGTTCCGATTCTCATTGCTGTACCATTTCTTTTACAAATTTTAATTAATGGAGAAACTCTAGCGTAAATTCTTTCTATCTCTTCATTATATGATTTATCATCGTATTCTATTTGCTGAAATTTTTTCTTATCTGCATAATTACCTGGATTGATTCTAACTTTCTCAACTATTTCTGCTGCTATTTCTGCTGCGTTTGGGGTAAAATGTATATCAGCAACTAGTGGCACATTATAACCTTTATTAATTAGTTCATTTTTAATATTTTTTAAATTTTTTGCATCATTAATGCTTGGGGCTGTTACTCTGACTAATTCACATCCTGCATTTATCATTCTGATAGATTGTTCAACGGTAGCTTTAGTGTCCATTGTATCAGTAGTAGTCATTGACTGAATTCTTATTGGATTATTACCACCAATTCCAATATTACCAATTGTTACAGGAATAGTTTTTCTTCTGTTGTAACTAAATAAATTGCTTTTGAAATAATCTTTCAATTCTAAACTTTAAATATCTCCAAGTTGAGGTCTGATAATGATCTCTTCAATTGTAGCTCCTTTAGAAGTATTATAAGCAGAATAAATTGAACTAGAAACATCATCTGGTTTGATAAAACGATCATCAGGTAATAATGTTCCATCCCAACTACCTGTTCTTACTGCACCAGGTAATACAGAGGTAACTTTTATATTAAAGTCTTTTAATTCTTCTCTCAAACATTGACTCATTCCATAAAATGCAAACTTAGATATACAATAAGAACCGCCATTAGCATATGCTACTTTACTTGCAATTGAACACATATTAAAAATATGACCCTCTTTTTTATTAGTCATTAAATTAACTAAACCTTTAGTTACCCAGTAATTTGAATATAAATTAATATTTATCATTTGTTCCAAAGCAGAGTCTTCTTCTTCAATCAATTTTCCTGGAATAAATGTTCCTACATTATTTACCAATACATCAATTTTATTTGTGTTTTTTATAACAAAGTCTATAAAATTTAAGCTTCCCTCTTTTGTTGATAGATCCGATACTAAAGTACTTACCTTTATCTTAGGATTAATAGATTTAATCTCAGATTCTAATTTATTTAACTCATCCTGATTTCTTGAGCAGGTAAAAATATCAAAATTATTTTTAGCAAACTTTATTGCAATTGAACGTCCTATTCCTTTAGACCCTCCTGTTATTATTAATGTTTTTTTCATAAGACCAAAATGATATAATTAATTTACAAATTTGTATGTATATTAATGAATAAATAGATTATTAATTGAAAAATTTTGGAAAATACATCTTGTTTTTAATCTCATTATTTGAAAGAAGAGAAAAACTAAAAACATATTTTAGCCTTATAATAAATGAATGTATCAAAATAGGTTATGATAGCCTTTTTATTGTATCAATCGTATCAATTTTTATGGGTGCGGTTACAACCATTCAGACTGCATTTAATTTAGTTGGGCCTTTGATACCTGATTATGTTATTTCTTTAGTTGTAAGAGACATGACACTCCTTGAGTTATCACCAACTATAATAGCTATTGTTTTTGCAGGTAAAGTAGGTTCAAACATTGCTGGTGAGCTTGGAACAATGAGAATTACAGAACAAATAGATGCACTAGAAGTAATGGGTGTGAATTCTAGCTCATACCTAGTACTTCCTAAAATTATTGCTGCCCTTCTTATGTTTCCAATATTAGTTGTTATTTCTGCTACGCTAGCAATTTTTGGTGGATATACAGCTGGAGTATTAACCGATGTTATTACAGGTCAAGAATATATTTATGGACTTCGTTATGAATTTAACCCATTTAATATCCCTTTTGCATTAATAAAATCTTATGTATTTGCTTTTATAGTAGCATCAGTTTCTTCATTTCAAGGATATTATACATCAGGAGGGGCTTTAGAAGTTGGAAAATCTAGTACAAACGCTGTTACAAATAGCTGTATTGCTATTTTAATTGCTGATTATATTTTAGCACAAATATTGTTATGATTGAAATTAAAAATATAACTAAATCCTTTAATGATAAGAAAGTTCTGCACGGAATCAATGGGAAATTTGAAAAAGGAAAAACCAATTTAATAATTGGAGCAAGTGGAACTGGTAAAAGTGTATTACTAAAGTGTCTAGTTGGTTTATTATCACCTGATAAGGGAAGTGTTTTATTTGATGGAAGAAATTTTACAGAATCTAATAAAACTACAACCACTCAAATAAGAAGAGAAATTGGTATGCTCTTCCAAGGCAGCGCTTTATTTGATTCTAAAAATGTTGAGGAAAATATAAAATTCCCTCTTGATATTTTGACTGAAATTTCTGAAAAAGAAAAAATTGATAAAGTAAATCATTGTTTAAATCTAGTAGGTCTTGATAAAATAAATAATAAGATGCCTTCAGAGTTGAGTGGTGGAATGAAAAAAAGAGTTGGTATAGCTAGGGCTATTGTAAATGATTCAAAATATTTATTTTGTGATGAACCAAATTCGGGTTTAGATCCGCTTACTGCGATTAAAATAGATGATTTAATCCTTGAATTAACTCAAAAACTCAATACTACGACAATTGTTGTAACCCATGACATGAATTCAGTTATTGAGATTGGTGAATATATCATGTTTTTACATAATGGAAAAAAACTATGGGAAGGTGATAATAAAAAAATATTGAAAACTAGGATTAAAGAACTAAATAGTTTTGTTTTTTCTAATAAGCTTATGAAAAAAATTAAATAAAATTAATCAACCAAAGACGCTACCCTTTCTTTAATCTTTTCTTTTTTTTCGATTTCTTTTATATTTTTTTTACTTCTATAATACCAAAAACCTGCTCCAATTAAGATTAAAACATATGTTGAAGTAAAAAGATAAATTATTCCAGAATTAATACTTGATGAAATTCCAGTTCCACCTGAATTTGCATCACTTTCAACAATACCTCTACACATAGAACAACCTTGAGAAAAAGATTCTATAGAAAATAGAAATAAAATAAAAATCAGTAATGTTATTTTATTAATCATTGGGTATAAAAAGGGCTTATCATTAAGTAAACTATAACACCAGATACGGAAACATAAAGCCAAATAGGAAAAGTATACTTAACAACTTTTTTATGCTTCTCTATTTGTTTTGTTAAAGAATAGTAAAAAGCAAAAAGTACAAAAGGGACTACTACTATAGAAAGAAGTATATGAGATATTAAAAAAGAAAAGTAAATAACTCTTTGATCGCCTTGATATGATGTACTTTCAACTGAGGAATGATAAATGATATAAGACACTAAAAATATAGAGCCTAAAATGAAGGATGCTGTATTTAAGTTTTGATGTGCTTTGATATTTTTTTTATATTTTATCATATAAAAAGATAGAATCAGAAAAAAAGAAGTTAATGAGTTAATAATAGCATTAAAGTGTGGAAGTTTATATGCCCAATCACCAAATAAATCAATTTTATTTGGCATAAAAAGAAGAATAGCCACTACAATTGGAATAAGAATGGAAACTACAGTAATTAATTTAACTAGATTATTTTTCATTTTCTAACTTCAAAATATCAATTTCAACGTCTAATCTTTCAATATCACCTCTGTCGGTTGAATTAAAATGTCCTCGAACATTATTTTCATCATCCATCAATAAAATGAATGAATTATTAAAAGTAATTTCATGAACACAAGCAGTTAAATTGTTTAATAATGATTTGTCTGCTTTAACATTCAACCAATTTAAATTACGTAGTTCATCAGATAAGGTTATAACTTCAATTTCATCACCAATATCTAATTTATTAATATAATTATCAATCAGTAAATTATCATTACCCAATCTTATGTCTATTATTTTGATTTTATATTTATTTTGAAATTCTTTAATTCTTAATTCATCAATTATATTAGTACACGATGACTTGTAAACTAAAAGTTCATATTCATTTTTACCAAAAAATTTCAAAAACAAAAAAACAATAACTGGAAAAAGGAGGGCAAATAATAGAATAAATCCTTTACGAAAAAGATACATTATCCGTAAATGGCAAGGTAAATAGCATCAGCTTGAATAAATAAAGCACCTAAAAGCCATACTACAAAGGCACAAGGTAGTAATATAGTCCACATTAATGATTTTTGTTCATGTCCTAAATGCATGAATTCCATAACAATATAACCAGCTTTAATAAAGGTCATTCCAATAAATAAAAATATTTTAAAATTTTTCCATGATTCAGGGAATTGTAATGCAACATAGAATTCTGCAGCGGTTACTACTGCTAATATTCCGGCAACCCACCAAATCTTAAAAATTTTTTTCTTATCAGCAGGTTGAGGTTTAATAGTTGAAATTTCTGGCTCTATCATAACATTAAACTAAGTAAAAAAATGTAAAAACAAAAACCCAAACTAGGTCTACAAAGTGCCAATAAAGACCTACTTTTTCAACCATTTCATAATGACCTCTTTTCTCAAGAATTCCAACTGTAGCCTGATAAAATATTAGAAAATTAAGTGCTACACCACTAAATACATGAAATCCATGAAATCCAGTTATAAAAAAGAAAAATGCAGCAAAATCTGGAGGACCATATTGATTAAGCTCAAGATTAGCTCCATAAATAATAGAACCGTCTAAAAGTCTTGAACCAGCATCAGTTCCATGAATAAAATGTGACCATTCCCATGCTTGACACCCTAAAAATGTTAAACCTCCTATAATAGTCCATATCATCCATTTTTCTACACCTTCTCTATCCATTCTATGTCCTGCTTCTACAGCTAAAACCATAGTTACACTACTTAGAATTAATATAAATGTCATTAATCCCACAAAAACTAAAGGTAGTTCTACTCCATGAAAAAACGGGAAAGCTTCAAAAACCTTCTCAGGTACAGGCCAATATGTTTGAGAAAAAGAAAAATCGGATAATGTTCCTTCATATCCAGGGTGTCTAAATCTTATTACTCCATAGGCAATTAAAAATGCAGAAAATGTAAATGCATCAGATATTAAGAAAAACCACATCATTAGCTTACCATAGCTTGCCTTATAAGGCTCAGCTCCTCCTGCCCATAAATCTTTATTAGATGTGTTTACTGATACTGAATTAGCCATTTTTATATATTATAAAAATACAAAGTAATAAATAAATAAACCCATAATCCAGCAAGAAAATGCCAATAAGTAGTTGACATTTCTACAAAAATCATGTTTTTGGAATGAACGTCTAATTCTACTGATTTTTTGTATACATACAAAATAAAAAATAGACCAGAAATAAGATGAAATGCATGAACGCCACTAAGAATGTAAATAAATGATCCATCCGGATGACCAACAAAATAAACACCACCTCCTACTAGTTGTACCCAACCTAGGTATTGTGTGACTAAAAAAATAATCCCAGTAACTAAACTCATAAATAAATAAAGTTTTAGATTTTTGAAATTATCTTTTTTTGATGCAAAATAAGAAAGTTGTTTAAATATACTACTTAACAATACAACAGCTGTGGAGTAGTAAAACATAGATGGAAGATCAACATTAAAACCTCCTGGTTCACCTTTTTTAACAATATATGCACTAATTAATGAAACGAATATCATAGAAATTGATATCATAAAAATCCATACCATGAAAATTCGGGGATTCATTCTTAATATTTTTGAAGTTTGTGAGTTACTCATAAAATTAAATTTTATCTAAAATGAAACTAATTTGAACAATTGGCAAATAAATAAAAGATCCAAACATTATTTTTAATGCTGATGATCTTGAATAATCTTTAAATAATTTAAAAGTTTGTGCAAGAAATAAAATAGCACAAAAAACGGCTATTGCTCCAGAAATTATCCCTGTTATACCAAAAACCGTTGGTAATAAACCTAAAGGTATTAGAAAGAGTGTGTAGGTCATTATATTTAAAGCAGTGTTAAAATTCTTTTCACCTTTACTAGGTAATAATTTAAAACCTACTTTTTTGTAATCATCATGATATATCCATGCAATTGCCCAAAAATGAGGAAATTGCCATATAAATTGAATACTAAATATAATAATTGCTTCTATAGATATTACCCCAGAAAAAGCAACCCAACCAATTAATGGAGGCAATGCACCAGGAATAGCTCCAACAAATACTGCAATAGGCCCAACTTTTTTTAGCGGAGTGTAGACAAATGTATATAGTAATAAAGAGGCTAAACTCAATAAGCCAGATGTGAAATTAAAATACACTGTCATAGTTACTAAACCAATTACCATAAATATGATAGATATAATAGTAGAATTAGTTTTTGTTATCCTATTTGTTGGAAGAGGTCTGTTCTTAGTCCTATCCATTTTCTTATCTAATTCCTTTTCAAGAATTTGGTTATTGATAACTGAAGCAGCAGTAACTAAATAACCTGATAATCCTAAAACCAATAAGTCGATAAAAATAAAATTATCGGAAGCAAGAATAAATCCAACAATTGCAGAAAATGAAACTAGAAAAGAAAGCCTAAACTTTGTTAGTTCAAATATTACCTTTAATGCACTCATAATTTTTTCAATCGCAAATATAGTTTTAGAGGTAGTATGTATCATAACGAATTTACTTTTTTAATGTTAGTGTTCTTTAAGTATATATAAAACTGTAAACCAACAATCATAAATGCAAGTAGCAAATGAACTGGTTGTAATATTCTTGGGATTTCAAAATACGCCATACCCGCTCCCACTAAAATTTCAGATATAATCAATACTAACATAATAACTGTTATTTTTTTAAATTCTTTATTATGTTTTGATTTTATAAATACCAGATAAGTAATAAATAACTGAAAAATCAATATAAATAATGAAAACGATCTATGAATAATAAAATTACTTCCTAAATTTTCAATAATTTGTGATCTGTTTTCAAAACCAAAAATCTTAAGAAAGGTATCAACACTTTCTCTTACTTCGGTACCCAAAATCATTTGAATTAAAAAAAGAAATAAGCTGAATAGTATTGCATAAGAAAGTAAAGATGTTTTTTCAACTTTAGAATGTTTAGAAGATAAATAATAACATAGAATAACATTACAAATAATAATTAAAGCTACAATCACATGAAATGTTATTAGTCCTGATAATAAATTAGTAGAAACTACTATAGATCCCACCCATGCCTGAAAAAAAACTAATACTATTGAAAGAAATGAAAGAATAAATAATTTTAAATTAAATGGTTTAATATTTATTGATGATATAAAAATAAATATTAAGGAAAAACCAACAATCGCACCTATAAGTCTATTTATGTACTCGGTCCAAGTCTTAAAAGGATTAAACTCTTCTGCATCTTGAATACTAGAATCATTTATAATTTTATCCGCTGTTTCATTTAAACCAATTGCATTTAATACCTTTGAAAGTCTTTTATTTTTTTCTACTCTTCCCTCAACAAATTTTTCTTTATAATTTTCAGGTAATTGAGAAACACTAGTTGGTGGAATATACATTCCAAAACATTTTGGCCAATCAGGACAACCCATACCTGATCCTGTACACCTAACAATTCCACCTGCAAGGATAAGAAGATAAAGAAGTATTAAACTTATTTTTGTAAGGTTATTATAAATTGATCCTATGTAACTGAACATTATTTTTACCTGTGTTCATCTTCAGGCATATTTGACTCCTTAGTAGAAGAAAGTGGAATATGCTGAGGAATATAATCATCCTTAGCTCCAGGCTTACTATAATCATAAGGCCATCTAGATACAGAAGGTATTTTACCTGGCCAATTACCATGTCCTGGTTCAATAGGAGTAGTCCATTCTATTGTATTAGACTTCCAAGGATTAGCAGATGCTTTTCTACCTCTATACATTGAATAGAAGAAATTAAATAAGAATATAAATTGTGCAGCAAAAGTTAAAATTGCAGCAAAACTCACGAAAGTATTCAAATCAATAAATGATTCAATTCTTCCTGTCTCAAAATTTGTAAAGGAATAATATCTTCTAGGGAATCCAGCTATTCCAATATAATGTAGTGGAAAGAAAACCAGGTAAGCACCAATGAAAGTAATCCAAAAATGGATATAACCTAAAGTACTGTTCATCATTCTTCCAAACATTTTAGGGAACCAATGATAGACACCAGCAAATAACCCAAAGAATGATGCACTACCCATAACAATATGAAAATGAGCAACAACAAAATAGGTGTCATGAAGATTGATATCAATTACAGAGTTACCTAAAAATAATCCAGTTAATCCCCCAGAAATAAAGAATGAAACTAGTCCAATTGAAAATAACATCGCTGGAGTAAAAATTATATTTCCTCTCCAAAGAGTTGCTATATAGTTAAATGCTTTAATAGCAGATGGAACTGCTATAATAAGTGTTAATATCGTAAAAACAGATCCAAGAAATGGATTCATTCCAGAGATAAACATGTGGTGAGCCCATACAACAAATGATAAAATACCAATTCCAAAAATAGAGTAAACCATTGCTCTATAACCAAAAATTGGTTTTCTAGAGCAAGTAGCAATAATTTCTGATGTAATACCTAAAGAAGGAAGAATAACAATGTATACTTCTGGGTGACCTAAGAACCAAAATAAATGTTGAAATAGAATAGCACTACCCCCTTGATTTGATAAAGCTTCACCTGCAATATAAATATCAGAAAGGTAAAAGCTTGTACCAAATGAACGGTCCATGATAAGAAGTAATGAAGCAGATAGTAAAACAGGAAATGATAATACACCAAGAATTGCCGTCACAAAAAATGCCCAAATTGTAAGAGGCATTCTAAAGAAAGTCATTCCTTCAGTTCGTAAATTAATTACTGTTGTTATATAATTTAATGCCCCTAAAAGTGCTGAAACAATAAATAGAGACATTGAAACCAGCCATAGAGTCATACCCATACCAGAGCCGGAAACTGCTTGAGGTAGAGCACTAAGAGGTGGGTAAATTGTCCATCCTCCACTTGCGGGACCTCCTTCTACAAATATTGATATAAACATAACAATACTTGAAAGAAAGAAAAACCAATAAGAAAGCATGTTTAAAAATCCACTGGCCATATCTCTTGCACCTATCTGGAGCGGTATTAGATAATTACTAAAAGTACCACTTAACCCAGCAGTTAAAACAAAAAAGACCATAATTGTTCCATGCATTGTTATTAAGGCTAGATAAACTTCTGGATCAATTTTACCTTGTGGAGTTAACCAATTTCCAATTATTGGACTTAATGCAGTAAGATCCATATCAGGAAACCCTAATTGAATCCTAAATAGAGATGACATAGCTCCTCCAATTATAGCCCAAAAAATACCTGTTATTAAAAACTGTTTTGCAATTACCTTGTGATCCTCACTAAATATATATTTAGTTATAAAGCTTTCATCATGATGATCATGATGGTGTTCTTCAACTTTAGTCTTTGGTTTACTTTTAATTGTTTTTGTAACTCCCATATTTAATCGTTTAGTACGGCAACATCCGTAGAATTGTTTTTAATAAAATTTGAATAGTAATCTGGATTTTTTTCAATCCATGATTTTTGTGAATTTTTCCATTTAATATATTCCCACTCTTCAACTACTACCACTGTATGCTTCATAGAAAAGTGTGCTCTTCCACAAATTTTATTACATACTATTTCATAGTTAAAATTTTCATTACCAGTTTCTGCTCTCATCTCTTCAGTAGTTTTAGAAGGAACAAACCACATCTGAGTAGGCATACCTGGAACGGCATTCATCTGAGATCTCATGTAGGGTAAATAAACACTATGAATAACATCTCTAGCTCTAATTTTAAAAAGAACCGGCTTTCCTTTTGGTATATAGATTTCTCTAGGCATAAAGTCATCTAAAGAAGAAGAATCAGAAAAGTCGATACCAACAATATTTTCAACATCAATAAGTTTATAATTAAAATTTCCTAATTGATTATCAGGACCAGGATATCTTGATGCCCAGGCAAATTGATAACCAATAACCTCAATAACCTCTGCATCCTCTGGAGGAGGGCCCATTATTTTATTCCATTTTACCAAGCCCCAACCTATTAATCCGACAAGAACAATAGATGGGATAACAGTCCAAATAATTTCAAGTTTATGGTTTTCAGGATAAAAATGAGCTTTTCTAGATTTATTAAATCTATATTTATAACCAAAATAGAACATAACAATCTGAGTGATAATGAATACTGTAAAAGTAATAGCTGTAGTTACCCAAAAAAGGACTTCAATCTCAGGTGCATGTTCTGATGCCATCGGCAGAAAGTAGTTATCAAACTGATCGTAAGAATACCAAATAATTCCAATAAAAGATATAATTAAAAATATAACCCCAGATAGAGCATTTATATTATTATTTCCATCTTCAAAAGAATTTGAGATTCTCTTCTTAGCTACACTCAATATTTCAGTAGATCTAAAGAATAAAAATACTGCAGTAAGAGATAAAATTAGAATTAATCCAATAACTATATTCATAACGCAAATTTATATACCAACTCTTAAATTTCCACTGTTGAAGTGATGAATTTTAGCACAAAAAAAAGTTTTGTTTATTTAAAAATTTCAAAATAAAAATTAAATATCGTGGTGTAAACTTTCATCTAACATTGGATGATTTTTAGCAACCAAAGGAAGTTTGGTTAGCCCATGTAGTACAACAAATAAAAATGCAGATAAAAAGACTAATAATATTCCGATCTCTAAAAATCCGAAGCCTCCATTACTCTTTAAAACTCCTGGCGTAACCATTAAATAAAAATCTATGAAGTGACCAAATAAAACAACTGGACATGCAATTTTGAGAAATCTAGTAAACCTCTTACTTGCTCTTGTCATTAAAAATAAAAATGGAAAGAAGAAATTTAAAATTAGATTAAGTAGAAAGAAAGGATAATATATATCACTATCAAGTCTTTCAACAAAATATATTGTTTCTTCTGGAATATTAGCGTAGTAAATTAATAGAAACTGAGAGAACCAAATATATGTCCAGAAAACACTAAAAGCAAATACATATTTTCCTAAATCATGAAGTACACTATGATTAACAAAAGTTAAGTATCCATTATCTCTTAATATAATTATAATATAAGTTATTAAAGCTAATGCTGAAACCCACCAACTTGCAAAAACATACCACCCAAACATTGTACTAAACCAGTGAGTATCAATTGATAAAACCCAATCCCATGCAGCAACTGATTGTGTAAATGCATAGAATACTACAAAAACGGTAGAAATTGTAAACAATTTTTCCCATGATTCCGTGCCACCAAGTTTATCTTCCTTAGCTACATGTTTTAGTATTAAACTATAGAATAGATACCATATTCCTAAAAAGAAAACCATTCTTCCTAGAAAAAAAGGAAGATTTAAATAAGCTTTTTTACCGTCAATAACATAATCATATCTTGGATCTGATTTATCATATAAATAATCATGAGTCCAATGAAAAACATCATGATTAACTATAGCAAATACTAAAAGCATTAGTATACTCCCAGGAAGTAACCATCTTCCAATTGCAAGTGGAACCCTGAGAATTCCTGAAGACCATCCTGCTTGTGAAACATATTGAATCGCAACAAAGAATATAGCTGATATTGAAATGCCTAAAAAATAGACAACATTTATCCATAAATTTGAATATAATCTATGATACCAATGGTACTCTGAATGTCCATCACTAGAATTATAAGTATCTACAGCATGTGAAACCTCTTCATGACCATGACCAGAGTTAATTACAGAATATAATCCAAATAATGTGAGTAATACTCCTCCAATGAATAAGTAAAGTAAGTTCTTTTTTATATTGTTATTAAAATCAAAAATTTCTTTCATACTATTGTTTTTGAAGTGTTTGAACATACTTTACAATTTTCCATCTATCTTCGATTGAAATCTGAGATCCGTGACCCCACATCCTACCTTTCCCATGTGTGATTACATGAAAAATATGACCTTCTGATCTATCTTTTACTGCTCTAGAATTATAAGCAGTTACTCCTTTATAAACCTTACCAACTAATCCATCACCCATGCCTTTGTCGCCATGGCAATGAACACAGTATCTATCGTATAAAATTTTTGCTTCTTTTAAAACTTCATCAGATGACTCAATCGGATTCTGTATTTTGGCGGCTAATTCTATACTATCTTTTGGTATTCTATAGGGGAGATAAGACCCTCTTTTAACAGTATTTTCAACTGGCTCTCTCATTGTCATACCATATGGATTATATGGATTAGAGTTATAAAACTCCCCATGGCCATCGTCTGGATTTGAATCTAACCAACTTCCTATTTCCTCGTCTTTAACTTGGGATAAAGGCTCATAAGGAACCGAATGATACATATTAGGAGCATATTCTACACCAGGATCATCTTTTCTTGCTGAACAAGAAGAAATAAGCACTAAGACTAAAATTAATTTTATAATATTTCTCATAAATCCATTATCTTATCATTAACTTCTGATGCTCCACTAGTATTTAAAATAGTTTTTATTTTTTTTGAGTCTATACTATTGTTATCAACTTCTATAGCCATAACATGTTTATCATTTGTAGATCTTATATCAAAAGTTTTTGGTTTTCCCCAAGGCTTCAAATCACTAACAACTAAAAAAGTTCCAACCATTCCAAATGCTGCAAGTAGAACAGTCATCTCAAATGTTACAGGTATAAAAACAGGAAGAGGCAAAAAGTCTTTACCACCTATTATCATAGGCCAATCAATTGTCATCATTCCAATCATCATTGTAAGAGCCAAGCATGTGCCTAGAAATCCAAAACAAAAAGCGGCAATAGATAATCTAGATCTTTTATAACCAAGTCTATTTTCAATACCATGAACTGGGAATGGTGAATAAACCTCATAAATATTAACACCCTTATCTCTCACAGAAGTTATGGCATCAAGAAGTATATCTTCATCCTCAAATATTCCAACAATAAATTTTTTTCCTTTATCGTCCATTATTTAGCTTTTTTTACTTTTTCACCAGTGTGTTTTAAAATACTTTTAACCTCAGCCATATTGATTACAGGAAAATACTTAGAAAATGCTAAATAAGCTGTAAAAAATAAACCGAATGTAAATAGATACATACCAACATCATATATTGTTGGATAGAACATTGCCCAACTTGAAGGTAAGAAATCTCTATGAAGAGAAGTAACTATGATAACAAATCTTTCAAACCACATTCCTATATTAACTATAATAGAAATTATAAATGTTGCAGCTATATTGGTTCTTATTTTTTTGAACCAAAATAATTGAGGAGAAATTACATTACATGTCATCATAGACCAATAAGCCCACCAATAAGGACCTGTTACTCTATTATAAAAAGCATATTGCTCATACTCTACTCCTGAATACCAGGCCATAAACAATTCCGTTAGATAAGCAATTCCAACAATAGATCCCGTGACAATAATCACAATATTCATTAATTCTAAATGCTTAATAGTTATGTAGTCCTCAAGATTATAAACTTTTCTTGTAATAATTAAAAGAGTTAATACCATTGCAAAACCAGAGAAAATAGCACCTGCAACAAAATAAGGAGGAAAAATAGTTGTATGCCAACCAGGAATAACTGAGGTAGCAAAATCCATTGATACAATGGTATGCACAGATAAAACTAATGGTGTGGCGAGTCCAGCTAATACTAACGATACGGTTTCATATCTAGACCAAGTCTTTGCTGCACCATCCCATCCAAAGCTTAATGTTCCATAGATAAATGCAGAAATTTTTCTTCCTGCAATCTTAGCTCTATCTCGTATAGTAGCAAAATCAGGAATTAAACCTATATACCAGAATACAAGAGATACTGAAAAATAAGTTGTGATAGCAAAAACATCCCATAATAATGGACTAGCAAAGTTAACCCATAAGGAGCCATAAGTATTTGGGAGTGGTAATACCCAAATTAATCCGATCCATAGTCTACCCATGTGTAACAGAGGAAACATGGCAGCACATATAACAGCAAAAATCGTCATAGCTTCAGCAGAACGATTTATTGACATTCGCCACCTTTGCCTAAAAAGTAATAAGATAGCAGATATAAGTGTTCCAGCATGTCCAATTCCTACCCACCATACAAAATTTGTAATATCCCAAGCCCACATGACAGTTTTATTAAGACCCCACATACCTATACCATCCCACAATGTTCTGTAAACAGCATAAGCTCCTACCGCAAGAGTAATATTTGCTATTCCCATTGCTATATACCAAGAAATAGAAGGCTTTTCCTCTACTCTTTTGGATATATCATCAGAAACATCATTAAGAGTCTTACCCCCTGTAATTAATGGTTTTCTTAATTTAGATTCTACATGCATTTTCTAAACATTTTTTTTATTTCTTACTTTTCTTAAGTACCAAACATTTGGACTTACTCTAATTTCATCAAGAACAGCATATGCTCTTTCTTCTTTTAACTTCAAAGTAGATTTATCAATTTTCTCTACCTTCAATAAATTTCTTATATCACTATTTTTATCATTTACATCTCCAAAAGTTATTGCGCCAGTAGGACATGCTGTACTACATGCAGTACTTACGTCACCATCCTTAAGTACCCTTTTCTCAGATCTTGCAACCAATTTACCTTGCTGAATTTTTTGAACACAAAATGAGCATTTTTCCATAACTCCTCTAGACCTAACTGTTACATCTGGATTTAAAACCATTTTACCCAAGTCATTATTCATGGAAATATTTTTATCAAACTGAGCATTATCGTGATACTTAAACCAATTAAATCTTCTTACTTTATAAGGACAGTTATTAGCACAGTATCTTGTTCCAATACACCTATTATAAGTCATCTGGTTTAATCCTTCAGTACTATGAGTTGTTGCTGCAACAGGACACACTGTTTCGCAAGGAGCATTATTACAATGCTGACACATCATAGGCTGAAAAGTTACTTCTGGATTTTCAGCAGCAATCTCAAGACCTTGTAAATCTTCAACATCAGCATCACTTGAATAATATCTATCTATTCTTAACCAGGCCATTTCCCTTCTGTTAAGAACTTCTTCTTTACCTACAACAGGAACATTATTTTCAACTTGGCATGCAACTGTACATGCTCCACATCCTGTGCATGAATTAAGGTCAATACTCATTACCCAATGATGGTTTGGATAATCATGGCCATCCCACAGTGTAACTTCTTCCGGTTTTTTCTTGCCTTGGCTTGTAGCAACTTTAAATTGATATTTCCCAGCATAGACATCTTTTTTATATTCATCTAGTGTGGTTTCTTGAATTACACTCTCTCTTGCCATTATCGTTTGATGAGTTTGAGTCTGGGCGATTCTATATTCTTTTCCAGAATTTGAAACTGATATATTATTAATGACTAAATTTTGATTCTTATTAGATGAATCAATTAGGTTAAATGCATTAAAACCGACATCATCTCCTACTGGACCAGCTAGTTTTCTTCCGTACCCTAAAGCAAGACCTATTGTTCCTTCTGCTTGACCTGGCTGTATAATAGCTGGTATTTCATATTCAGAACCATTAAGCTTTATTGAAAGCAAATTGGTAGTCATAACTCCAGAGTCAGTCTTTAAATTTAGTTTATTAGCATCCTTTGGGTTAACAGATAAGTAATTATCCCAGCAAACTTTAGATATAGGATCTGGCATCTCATGAAGCCAAGGGTTATTTGCTTGAACTCCATCTCCAACACTTGAGTTTAA
>CEQM01135619.1_pt1 | contig 33757 bp, 39 predicted proteins | sample 531111 | NCBI WGS metagenome assembly CEQM01 (sample SAMEA2621278, study PRJEB7988) | marine metagenome | biome: marine biome (ENVO:00000447); feature: deep chlorophyll maximum layer (ENVO:xxxxxxxx); material: "saline water (ENVO:00002010), including plankton (ENVO:xxxxxxxx)" | depth 120 m
TTTTTTATATTTATTATAAAAATAAACATCATAGTTATGGTTTATATTTTTTTTGAGTGTTAAAATTTCACTTTCAATTAAATAATTATAGTTAAAATGTCTCACAATAAAATAAAAATTTCTAGCCCTGCTACAATCGCAAACCTTGGACCAGGATTTGACTCAATAGGAGCTGCAATTGATGTGTGGAATGATTTTGAATTTGAATTCGACACAACCTCCCTAAAAATAGTTGTAAATGGAGAAGGTACTAATATTATACCAACAGACAATTCTAATCTTGTATACCAAGCATTTTCTATCCCGTTTAAAAAACTTGGTTTGAAAATTCCAAATATTATTTTGAGAATAAATAATAATATTAAATTAGAAGGAGGATTAGGGAGTAGTTCATCAGCAATAAGTGCTGGACTTTTCGCAGCTAATTATTATTTAAAAGACCAATTCTCCAAATTAGATCTAATAAAATTATCTCAAGAATTAGAAAAACATTATGATAATATATCTCCGTGTATTATGGGCGGAATTAAAATATGCGTACCAAATGAAAATGAAGTTTTATTGTCAAATGTTGATTACGATAATAATTTAAAAATAATATTAATCATGCCAAATTTTAGTATCAACACTTCTAAGTCAAGATCTTTTCTGCCAAAATCAATCTCTTCTTTAGATTTTGTGCATAACATGAGCAGGTTTGGTTTGTTAATAAAAAATCTAAAATCACCTGACATTACTGAATCTCAGATAGCATTTCAAGATGTTTTTCATCAAGACAAAAGACTCGAAAATCAACCTAAATTAAGATATTTGCTTAAAAAAATAAATTCAATTGGCGCACTAGGAGCTTTCCTATGCGGATCAGGTCCGACTATTGGTGGTATCACAAATAAAGATCCAATGAGTATATTTTATGAAATTGCAGATTACTGTGATAAGCAAGCAATCATCTGCGACTTTCTAATAACAAGTTTTACAAATAAAGGTACATTCATTAAAAATTAATTATGGAACTAATTGTAAGAAAATACGGAGGCACATCAGTTGATTCAATTGATAAAATAAAAAAAATTGCTCTAAAGACAAAAAATGATATACAAAATAATAATAAAATTCTTCTTGTAGTTTCAGCGATGGGTAAATCAACAGATGATTTGTTAGACCAAGCAAAGCAAATATCTAATTCTCCTGATAGGCGAGAATTGGATCTGTTAATGTCATCAGGAGAAATAATATCCAGCACTCTAATGTCTATAGCATTGCAAGAAATAGGAGTGAAAGCAAAATCACTAACAGGGTTTCAGGCTGGAATAGATACAAACTCAAGATTTGGGCAAGCTGAAATTCAGTCCATAAATAACTCAAGGATAATGAATGAGATTCAAAACAATAATACATTGGTAATTGCTGGGTTTCAAGGTTTTAATGAAAATTTAGACATAACTACTTTAGGCCGAGGAGGATCGGATACAACTGCAGTAGCTTTAGCAGCAAGCATAAAAGCATCTATATGTGAAATCTATACAGATGTAAAAGGAATATACACTGCAGATCCTAGGATAGTTAAAAATGCTAAAAAATTAAATTTTTTAGCATATGAAGACATGCTAGAACTTGCAAATTATGGAGCAAAAATGCATCCTAGGTCAATAGAACTTGGAATGCACTACAATATCCCACTAATGATAAAATCTTCTTTAGATGAGGAAGATGGAACGCTGGTATGTAATCAAAAAGATATTAAAAAATTAATTCAAAAAGGATTAATATTGAATAAAATCACAGAAAATAGGAATAAAGTCTCTGGTGTGACTTCAGAGGGAAACATTTCAAAAATAACTTTAAAAAATATCCCTGACAAGCCCGGCATTGCTGCAAAAGTATTTGAACCTTTAAGTGAAACAGGAATTAATGTTGATGTGATAGTACAAAATGCAAGTAATGAAAATAAAACAGATCTAACTTTTACTGTAGATAATAATGATCTAGAGAAAACTATAGATGTAATGAATAAAAGATCAACTGAAATTGAATTTGAATCATTAGTTTCAGGTAAAAATTACGGTAAAATTAGTATTATTGGATCCGGAATTCAAAATGCCCCTGGCTACGCAGCTAAATTTTTTGAAACTTTATCCAATATAAATGTAAATATCGAGATGATAACAACTTCTGATATAAGAATAACTTGTTTAGTAAAAAACAGTGATTTAGATAAAGCAATCTTAAAAGTTCATGAAGTTTTTGGCTTAGATAAGTAAATTTAAATTAAATACACTAAAAAACTATTGCAATACCAATGTCTTACCGAATAGAATCGGATCGGTTAATTTACTAATATATTACATTTAATGGAATTAAAAACTAAAATCGATCTTACATTATTAAAAAAATCTGCCATAAAAGAAGCTTCCAAACAGAATTGGGAACGTGCTAAGCAGATCAACCTAGCAATTTTAAATCAACTTAAAAATAACATTGAAACTTTAAATCGACTTGGAATAGCTTATACAAAATTAGATCAAAAACAAAATGCAATTAAATGCTTTGAAAAAGTAATCTACATTTCTCCAAATAACATCATAGCTCAAAAAAATCTTGCTGCGCTAAAATCATCAAGTAACAAAAAAATCTCAAATGTAATTGACAAAAAGTTACTTGTAAATGACAGCAGTAAATCAATAAATATAAAATTTGAATTAAAGTCATCAATTAAATCCCTACACCCGGGTGACGAACTCCTTATAAAATCCAATAATGAAACAATTTCAATATTTAAGAATAAAACACTTCTAAATGAACTTAACAACAATATTGCCAAAAGAATTACAAAGTTAATGAAGATGGGCAATAAGTATTCTTGTACAGTAATCGGCACCAACGAAAAAAAAATAAATGTAAATATAAAAGAAACTCATAAATCAGATAAAAATATTCAAATAATTTCTTTTCCTGATTATATTAAACCTAACTCAGAGAATATTTCTCTAAATCAAAAATCGACATACCTATCACAATCAGAAACTGAAGAACCTGTTGAAAAATAAATATTTTTCAAATAAAAGTATTGTTATCTAAATTTCTTAAATGTAGTATCAAATATCCTACAAAAGATTAGATATAATTCATGGATGCAAAATTTGAAATAAACGATGACATAATTTGCAAGAAATATGTCGCAAAACCTTTGCAAAATAATATTTGGTTAATCTTCTCCAAATCTACATATGAAGCCATAGTTATAGATGCGCCTCCTGATTTTTTGGTGATTGATAAAATAGTTAATAAAAATAACAAATTAAAAATAAATAACATCTTCATAACTCACAATCACTATGATCATATTGATGGAATCGAATATTTTTATAATAAAACAAACAAACCAAAAGTTTGGATAGGGCAAAAAGATAAAATTAAAATATCAGAGTTTAAAATAATTGATAAACATATTAATACTTATAATTGCCATGAATCTTTCAAATTAAATCAAACCCCAATAAAATTCATCGAAACTCCTGGTCATACTAATGGGTCAACTTGTATGTTAGTAGATAATCATGTGTTTACAGGTGACACTTTATTTCCAGGAGGACCAGGAAGGACTATCACAAATAATGATTTTAAAAATATAATTGAGAGTATAAAAACAAAGCTGCTAATTCTACCAATTAAAACTATTGTTCATCCTGGGCATGGTGATGACACAAAAATTCAAAATTCAATAAACGAGTATAATATCTTTGAAACTAAAAACCCAAACATAGATAATTTAAGTGGGAATATAGCTTGGAACAAAAATTATGAGTAATCGACTAGATAAATTATTAGACACAAATAAAAATATATTAACCTTGTATCTCACATCTGGATATCCAGATAAAGAGATATCGAATGAAATTGCTCAAATCTTATTAAAATCAAATATTGATATTTTGGAAATTGGAATCCCTTTCAGTGATCCCATTGCAGATGGTCCAACAATTCAAAATACTTCGTATAAAGCAATTAATTCAATAGATGAACCTATTATCGATTTTACATTTAATACAATTGAAAAACTAAGAAAAATTAACAACACAAAACCTATAATATTAATGAGTTATTTAAACTTGATATATCAATATGGGATTGAAAATTTTGCCGCCAAAGCTAAGCAGAATGGAGCTGATGCTGTAGTTATACCTGATTTACCTTATGAAGAATCTAATAGTATCAAAAGTGTACTTGATAAAAATAATATACATCTGATATACATGGTTACACCTACAAGCTCTGATAAAACGATATCTGAAATAAGTAAAAATGCTAAAGGTTTTATATATTACGTAAGTTCAACAGGCGTAACAGGATCAAGGGAAACTTTATCTGATAAAAATTTTGAAAATATTAATAAAATAAAAGAATTATCTAAAATACCAATTTTAATTGGATTTGGGATTTCTAATAAAGAGCATATAAATCAGATAAAACCCTGGGCCAATGGTGTGATAATAGCAAGCGCACTGATTAATGGAATAAATTCCGTATTTAAAGACAATGAGTACAGTACAGAAAAATTAAATAATTACATAAATAATTTTGTTAATAAACTAAGAGATCCAAATGATTAAATATATAAAAAATATTATTAGTGTGTTCAAAAGTGACAACATTTTATCTGTTAGAGGAGCTACTACAATTTCATCAGATTCAAAAAATGAAGTTGAGGATAAAACTACAAATTTATTAAATACAATTATTGATTCAAATAATATTAACAAAAACAATATATTATTTATCATTTTCTCAACCACAGATGATATTAAATCTTATTATCCTGCAACTGTAGCTAGAACAAAATTAAATTTAAACAACACAGCTCTTTTTAGTACTGAAGAACCCAATATTAACGGATCACTCAAAAATTGTATTAGAATACTACTAGTATATAAAGATAGTAATAACAAATTGCCTAAATACATTTATCAAGAAGGGGCAAAAAATCTTCGTAACTAAACTGCAAAAAATCTCAAATTACACTCTAAAAGTATATTAAATAGATAATCAAATATAATACAATATTTCCTGTTGCAATAATAGAAAACCTTTTTATGAATTTTTATTCAATAATTATAAATCTTTAGGTCACTGATGATGAATAAGTACAACGATAATATACATAACGTAAATCTTGAGTATATAAAACCTTTATATACTCCTGAAAAGTTTATGAATATGGTGCCTGTAAAACCGGAACAAATTCATACTGTTTTTAAATCTAGAAAAGAAATAGGCGATATTATCAATGAAACTTCTGATAAATTTCTCATATTAGTAGGTCCTTGTTCTATTCACGATGTTCAAGCCTGCTTAGAGTATGCAAATAAACTTAAAACTTTATCTGACCAAGTAAATGACAAAATCATGATCGTAATGCGTACATATTTTGAGAAACCTAGAACCACAACTGGGTGGAAGGGTTTTATAAATGACCCAAATTTAAATGATTCATTCGATGTACATGAAGGATTAAAAAAAGCTAGAGGTTTTCTTAATCAAATATTACATATAGGATTACCTACTGCTACAGAATTCTTGGATCCATTTATGCCACAATATTATGGTGATTTAATTTCATGGGGTGCAATTGGAGCAAGAACTGTAGAAAGCCAAACTCATAGACAATTATCTAGTGGATTAAGCATGCCGATTGGATTCAAAAATGGAACAGGAGGTTCTGTACAAATAGCTATTGATGCAATAATAGCTGCTAAGAATCAACATGTATTCCTCGGAATTGATGAAAAAGGACAAACATCTGTTGTAAAAACAAGTGGTAATAAATACGGACATTTAATACTTAGAGGTGGGAAGACTGGGCCTAATTATGACAGCAAATCTGTAGAATCTGCAGTAAATAGTTTGATTGAAAATGAATTGGATCCTAAATTAGTGATTGATTGCTCTCATGGTAATTCGAATAAAGATCACAAGAACCAATCAAAAGTATTCAAATCGATCATAGAGCAAAAAACAAATGGTCAAAATGCCATTTTTGGTGTAATGCTAGAAAGTCATCTTAATCCTGGAAGCCAAAGTATTCCTTCTAATCCAGAAGACTTAAAGTACGGAGTATCAATAACTGATCAATGTATAGGATGGGATGAAACTGAAAACCTGATAAAATGGGCATATAACGAACTCTAATTCAAATATCTATAATTACAATGCAATCAATTCATTACGTAAAAAATGTAAATGATTTTAAGGAAATATTAAATACAAAAAATCATATTGTAACTATTGGTGTTTTTGACGGAGTTCATAAAGGTCATCAGAGTTTAATTTCTCAAACTATAAAAAAAGGAGTTGAACAAAACCTAAAATCATCATTAATTACTTTTCAAAATTCACCCTATCATCATATTAAAAAACTAAATGATAACAATTCCTATCTGAATACAATCGAAGAAAAAACATCTATTTTAAAAAGACTACAATTAGATCAAATTATATTAATTGAATTTAATGATAGTATTAACCAAACTTCTGCAACTGAATTTTTAAAAATACTCAACACAAATATAAATATGCAAAGATTAATTGTTGGTCCAGATTTCGCATTTGGGAAAGACAGAATAGGAGACATCAAATTTTTAACCCAAAATCAAAATTTGTTTGACTACGAATTGTCAGTTGTAGACACTTATAAAAAAGATTCTGAAATTGTTAGTAGTACGAAAATAAAAAAACTGATTGTATCTGGTGAAATAGAACAAGCAAATTCATATCTTGGAAAACCATATAATATAGAAGGTAAAATTATACGTGGGAAAGGAAGAGGAAAAAAATTAAATATGCCAACCGCAAATCTTGATTATAATCCCAAAAAGATACTCCCAAAAGATGGAATTTATTCCTGTAAGGTTCAATTTAGAGAAAAATTATACTTAGGTGCTTTAAGTATTGGTAACAATCCTACTTTTGGAAATAACGATAAGACTGTTGAGGTTCATATGATTGATTTTAAAGATAGTATTTATAGTGAATCAATTAATATTAAAATTTACAAACATATGAGAGATCAAATACAGTACAATAATATTGATTCGCTTATAGATCAAATGCAATGTGACTTAGTTAATATTCGTGAGTATTTTAAAAATGAATGAATTAATTAATAAAATCTTAACTAGAGGTGTTGAAGAAATAATACCTAAAGAAGAATTTATAGAAAATTTAAAAAAGAATAAAAATTTGAGACTTAAAATGGGATTTGATCCTAGTGCGCCTGATATACATTTAGGACATTCTGTTGGACTAAGAAAATTAAGGCAACTTCAAGATTTAGGACATACTGTAGTTTTAATTGTAGCAGACTGGACAGCGCAAATCGGTGACCCAAGTGGTAGATCAGACACAAGACCTATGCTTACTTATGATGAAGTTAAATATAACGCAGAAACATATCTAAAACAGTTTTTTAAAATAGTTGATAAATCTAAAACTGAAATACGATGGCAGTCAGAGTGGTACGGTGAATTCAAACTGAAAAATATTATTAATTTAACAAGCAAATTTACTATAGCACAATTTTTAGCCCGAGATGATTTTTCAAAAAGATTTAAATCTAATCACCCGATAACGATAACTGAATTTTTATATCCAATACTTCAGGCTTATGATTCAGTTGTAATTAAATCCGACGTTGAATTTGGAGGAACAGATCAAAAATTCAACTTATTAGTTGGCAGAGATTTGCAACAAAAAGAAAATCAAAATCCACAACAGTGCTTCTTAGTACAAATTATTCCCGGAACTGACGGCAAAAGAAAAATGAGTAAAAGCCTGGATAATTATATAGGAGTGACCGAATCTCCTGCTGAAATTTATGGAAAATTAATGTCAATACCCGATAATTTAGTAAAGTTATACATGCTTTGTCTTACTGATATAAAAGATAACGTGATTTCAGATTTTGAAAATAGCTTGAATGATCCGAATAGTAACCCAATGGAATATAAAAAAATATTGGCTCATGACATTGTTAGCCAATACTACAATAATCAAGATGCAAATATGGCCGAAGAACATTTCCGAACATCAGTGCAAGAAAAAAATGTTACTTATGAAAAAATACAATTTGATATCAATGATTTCAAAAGTGATGAAAAATTAAGTAAATTATTAATTAACAAAAATATTGTTTCAAGTAATTCGGAATTCAAAAGATTACTTAAACAAAATGGTGTAAAATTAAATGGTGGTTTAATATCAGAAGACATATTAATATCAAACATTAATTCTGATGACAAAATAAGCATTGGTAAACGAACAAATATTCAAATAATTATTTAAATAATGCAAAAATACCTTTCGGATACAAATGAGACTAATCTTAGGTTGCCAGGACCTGTTCCTGTACCTACAGATATACTAAATGAACAATCTAAGCCTTTAATTAATCACAGAGGCAAAGATTATTCGATTCTACTTGAAAGCTGCACTGATAAATTAAAAAATATTTTTTCAACCAAAGATGATATATTTATAGCAACTTGTTCTGGCACCGGTGTCATGGAAGCTTCCATATCAAATTTCTTGTCAGCAGGTGACGAAATAATTGTTGCTTCAGTTGGATGGTTTGGCGATAGATTTTCTGAAATCGCAAATGCATATAATGTTAAAGTTAGAAATTTAAATTTTAACCATGGTGAGAATATTGACATTGAATCATTAGAGAAATGCATCAAATCATACCCAAACGCTAAAGCACTATACGTAACTCATAACGAGACTTCAACCGGAGTTCAAAATAATCTTGAATCTATATCTGAAGTTATAAAAAAACACCCTATTCTATTTGTTGTAGATGGAATAAGTAGTGTAGCATCAGTCCCATGCGACACAGAAAAGCTTGGTATTGATGTATTAATTTCAGCATCACAAAAGGGATGGGTAACGCCTCCCGGTTTAGCCTTTATTTCTGTTAGTAAAAAAGCTTGGCAGTATCATAAAACTTCAAATTGCCCAAAATATTATTTCGATATTTCTCAATACAAAAACTATTTAGAAAAAGGGCAACCTCCTTTTACACCAGCAATAGGAGTTATGTATTCTCTTGAAAAAGCTTTGGATTTGTTATTAGAAGAAACTATGCCCAAAGTCTACGAAAGGCATAAAAAAGTGGCAGATAAAATCAGAACTAAATTAGCTGAAATTGGCTTTGAATTATTCCCATCAAATGAGTCTTTTGCCTCAGATACTCTGACAGCTGTAAAAATTCCTGATGGATTAAGCACAAAAGATATCATAAACAATCTTGAAAAAGACCATAATGTTATCATTTCAGCAGGGCAAGGAAACTTAAGTGATAAAATTCTCAGGATTGGACACTTGGGATTGGTTTCTGACAAAGAAATTGATTGGCTTATTGAATCATTAATCGAGGTAATAAATAAATAAAATGGATAATCTACTAAAAACACAATTATATGAAATACATGCTTCCTCTGGGGCTAGAATGGTTCCTTTTGCAGGATGGGAAATGCCAATACAATACTCATCAATTATTAATGAGTGTAATGCAGTAAGAAATAAAGCTGGGATTTTTGATGTTTCTCACATGGGGAGGTTCATGATTACAGGAAAGGACGCATCTTTAGCTTTAGATAAAATTTTAAGCGTTGACCCCAATTTAATACAAATAGGGCAAGGGAAATATAACTTGATATGCGATACAAACGGAGGAGTAATTGATGATTGCATTGTTTACAAAATCTCTGAAACTAAATTCCTGTTAATTCCTAACGCATCTAATGCAGACGCCGTACATGAATGGCTCAATATTAATACTGTTGGATTAGAATACCAAACAGAAGTAATCACTTCAAAATCAACTATGATTGCTTTACAAGGACCTGAATCAGGAAATATTTTATCTTCATCCATTCCAGAAATAGGAACAATAAAGAGATTTAGATTTATTGAACATACTCTAAAATCCACAAATATGATAATTTGCAGAACAGGATATACTGGAGAAGATGGTTACGAAATAATTTTAGACAATTCAATAGCAGTTGAATTTTGGGATTTACTAAAAACTAACGGAGCATCTGAGTGTGGATTAGGCGCAAGAGATGTACTAAGACTAGAAGCTGCCCTTCCTCTTCATGGAAATGAAATTACAAAAGAAACTAATCCATTTGAAGCTAAATTAGGTATGTTTGTCCAATTAGATAGAAAAAATTATATAGTCAACGATGTTCTGACGAAAATAAAATCTAATGAACAAAACAAAAAATTAATTGGATTTGAAATTCAAGGAAGAAATATCGCAAGATCTCATAATACAATCCTAGATGCTTCAGACAATGTAATTGGAGAAGTAACTAGCGGATCATTTTCTCCCACATTAAATAAAAGTATTGGGTTAGCATATGTTAAAAAAGGTTTTACAGACCCCGATTCTGAAGTTAAAATAAATATAAGAGCTAAAAATATAATAGCTAAAATAATTAAAACACCGTTTTATAAGAGGAGTAAAAATGTATCCTGATAATTTAAAATATTCTGAAGAACATGAATGGTTGCTTGAAAATAATGGGATTGCAACTGTCGGTATTACCGATTTTGCAGTAGAAAGCTTAGGTGACATAGTATTCATTGAACTCCCAGAACAAGGGACAGAAATTCAACAATTTACAACATTTGGTGAAGTCGAATCGGTTAAAGCAGCTTCTGAAATTTACACACCTATAAGTGGTGAAATTATAGAAGTTAATGACAAGCTTGAAACCGAGCCTGAATTACTAAATAATTCTCCCTATGAAAATGGTTGGTTAATAAAAGTTAAAATATCTGACCCATCTGAAATAGAAAAACTGATGAGTTCTAAAGATTATGAAAAATTTGTAAATAGCGGAGACTAAACAAAATAAATCTTAAATATTTCTTAATATTAAACAATTATAATTATCAAAAATAAAACTCTAGGACAACATAAGCATCATGAACAAAAACTACCAATCAACATATTCTCCTAATACTGCTGAAATCAAAAATGAAATGTTAAAAGAAATAGGAGTAGATTCTTACGAAGAATTGTTTGTAGATGTCCCTGAAAAGTTCAGATTTCCCAACCTTGATTTACCTTCTCCTACATCTGAGTTGGATTTGAAAATAGAAATGAATAAACTTTCAAGTAAAAATTCTATCCCCGGTGAGTTTAGTTCTTTCCTAGGTGCAGGAGCTTATAGACATTTCATCCCAAGCGTTGTTAAACAAATAACTTCGAGAAGTGAGTTCATGACTTCCTACACTCCCTACCAACCTGAGGTTTCGCAAGGAACTTTGCAAGCTCATTTTGAATTTCAAAGTATGGTATGCGAACTTACAGGAATGGAGGCGGCCAATGCAGGAATGTATGACGGTGCCACAAGTGCTGCAGAAGCTGTGCTTATGGCTTGTAGGATAAATAAAAATTTTACAGTAAATATTGTTGATGGAGTTTCACCCCTATACACTGATGTTATTAAAACACTCACTCAAGCTTCTGGTATTAATATAGAACATAAAGATTTAAACACTGTCTTAGCAGGATCCGACGAACCCCCTGCATGTTATGTTGTACAACAACCAAATTTTTCAGGAGAGATTGAAGATTTTGACAAATTAACAAAAATTTCAAAACTTAATAATGCCCTACTAATAGTGATTACTGAACCAATGTTCTTAAGCATGTATAAAACACCAGATAATTATGGGGCTGATATTGTAGTTGCTGAGGGACAACCATTTGGTGTTTCTCTAGCATACGGAGGACCTTACGCAGGGTTGTTTGCTTGTAAAAAGAAATATCTTAGACAACTTCCTGGGAGAATTGTTGGAGAAACGGTAGATAAAGACAATGAGAAAGGATATGTACTAACACTTCAAACTAGAGAACAGCATATTAAAAGAGACAGAGCTACTTCTAATATATGTACTTCTGTAGGACTAATAGCTTTGATGTCTACTGTATATATGGCACTTCAAGGTAAAATGGGATTAAAATATTTATCTGAGCTTTGCTACCACAAAGCACACTATGCTGCAAAAAAAATATCTCAATTAGATGGGTATGAAATAGTAAATAGTAATTTTTATAAAGAATTTACTGTTATTTGCCCAAAGCCTGTAAAAGAAATAAATTCATATCTTCATGAAAATAAAATCATTGGAGGATATGACATTTCAAACAAATCACAAAACCAAATGCTTATTTCCTTTACAGAAATGAATTCAAAAGAAGAAATTGACAACTTTATAAATTTATTATCAAAAATAAAATAAAAAATATGAATAAAATAAGTAAAAGAAAATTATTATTTGACCAAAGTATAAAAGGTAAAGTTGGAACGACATTACCATCTATGGACATTCCAGAACAAAAATTACCAAATTCTGATTATTTACGTGAAGAAATAACTATGCCAGAAGTATCAGAAAATGAAATTGTGCGATATTTTTCTTCTATTAGCCAAATGAATTTTTCTATTGACCACAATTTTTATCCTCTAGGGAGTTGCACAATGAAGTACAACCCTAAATTAAACGACGATATTGCAGCGCTACCAGGATTCAATGAAATTCATCCACTTCAAGATACAGAAACAACTCAAGGCGCTCTCGAACTTATGCATCATCTCCAAATTTTACTCGCGGAAATAACTGGTATGGCTGGTACATCTTTGTCTCCAATGGCTGGAGCTGAGGCAGAACTAGCAGGTATGCTAATGATAAGAGCATATCACATAAATAAAGAAGATTTTAAAAGAAAAAAAGTTATTATCCCTGACAGTGCCCATGGAACAAATCCTGCATCAGCAGTAATGGCTGGATTTGAGGTTGTAAGTATTCCTACGGACGAAAATGGAAATACAGATTTAGATGCTTTAAAAAGTGTAGTTGACGAAACAACAGCGGGACTAATGCTTACGCAACCAAGTACTATTGGGCTATTTGATACAAATATATTAGAGATTGTGAAAATAATTAATGAAAACGGCGGTTTAATATACGGAGACGGCGCAAATTTAAATGCAATACTAGGTAAAGTTAAGCCAGGTGAAATTGGATTTGATGTTATTCATTCAAATTTACATAAAACATTCACACAACCACATGGCGGTGGTGGCCCTGGAGCTGGAGCAGTAATGGTTAGTCAAAGACTAGTAGATTTTTTACCAGACCCTGTAGTAACAAAAACCAATAGTAATTTCAACTTCACTAAACCTATCAAATCAATAGGTAAAATGGGCGCATTCCACGGGAATTTCGGCGCTCTAGTAAGAGCCTACGCTTATATAAGAACTTTAGGGAAAGAAGGAATAAGTAGCATTAGTGAAGATGCTGTGATTAATGCAAATTATTTAAGAACAAAACTTGATGATACATTAGATTTACCATATGATCGGATTTGTAGTCACGAGGTCGTTTTTTCAGCAAAATCGATTAAAGAAAAATATGGAGTTAATGCTTTAGACATTGCAAAAAGGCTAATTGATTATGATATTCACCCTCCGACAATGTATTTCCCATTAATAGTAGATGAAGCTCTTCTTGTTGAACCAACAGAAACAGAATCTAAAGAAACTCTAGATGATTTTATAGATGTAATGAAACAAATAGTAAAAGAAGCTGAAACAAATCCAGAACTATTGCTAAACGCTCCACATAACACTCCTAATAAGAGATTAAATGAAGCTTTAGCTGCCAGAAATCCAAAGCTCAGTTGGAGAGACACTCTAGTATCTGACTAAATTGTGATATCTAAGGTATTTATTTTTTCTACTAATTTTTTTTGAGTTAGATTTTCTATATTTTTAGAAGCTGAAAGTACTAAATAATTACCAAAGATTTCATCATCAACTAGATCTTGCATAATTCTTAAACTTTTTGCTCTTTTTGATAATTCCACATCTGAGCTAGCAAACTTTTCAGCATATTTTTTAATACCCAATTGAATTAAAAAGTCTGATTGTTTACCCAAAAATAAATTATTAAATCCAACTTCATTATGAATGTAGTTCAATAAATCAAAGTTTATAAAAGCACTTATATCTGCTTTATCATAAGGGTATAAATCATAAGATAAATTTTTATTTTTTATAATTCTAGAATCAGTATTTATCTTATTATTATCGCTTAATTGCTTAGTAGTATAGCCGTAGTCAAATGAAAGAATCACTCCAGATGACATTCCTTCCCATATATTTTTTATCATAGTTTTATATAAAGGAGAATATGTATATATTTTATTTTCTATCATATAATTAGGATCATTAAATGATTCAAAAGGATCATAGTCGACTTCGCTTAATTCTTCATTAATTCCGTCATTGATTTTAAATAAAATTTCGTGATATTTGTTGTTTTTAAATGTTAATCTTTTAAAAGGAAAAGCGTCAAAGAGCTCGTTTGAAATAACAAATCCACTTATATTTTTAAAGCAAAAAGTATCAGAAATAACTAAATTTAATTCATGGTCAATATTTAATATATTTTTGAAGTTTTTATCAATTATTAAAATATTACATTGTTTTAAAAAATCATTTGAAATAACAGATAATGAGTTAATGATTTCTTTAATTAAATATAATCCTCCTCCTCCTAATTCAATCAAATAAAAATTCTTAGGCTTTCTCATTAAAATCCAGGAAGAATAAATATATCTTGCTAACATATAAGCAAAACTAGAGTGGATCATTGGGGATGTATAATAATCAGATTCCCATAAAGTCTCATTAGATTTTGAATAATAACCTTGTTTAGAATCATACAATTTGTATTCCATAAATCTATCATATGAATACAAATTATTATAACTAAATCTGTTTGTGAAAATATCAGTCATACAAAATTAAATATCAAATAAAGATATTAATCATCTTTGATCGATATCAGTATAGGGTATATCGAGCTCTCCAACATATTCTAATAAAGGACGAATTAAAATATTATTATTCAATTGTTCAGTAACTTGCGCTGTCCACCCTGGAATTCTTGCCAAAGCAAAGATAGAGACAAATATATCATCCGGAATTTCTAATAAGTTATATATAGCACCAGTCCAAAAATCAACATTTTCACATATACCTTTTTTTTCGTATGGTTCCATGCACTCTGCTAGAGATTGAAGGATTGCAAACCATTTCGGGTTACCTTTTCTGTCACTCAAATTCTTAGCATCTTTTTTTAAAATCAAAGCCCTTGGATCCGCAGTTTTATAAACTCTATGACCAAAGCCCATTATTCTTCCACCACTTGAAAGTAAATTTTTAACATACTCAACAGTATTACTCTCATCACCTATATCTTGCGCTTGTTTCATTACCCCTTCTGCGGCACCTCCATGTGCAGGTCCCTTAAGAGCTGCAACTCCAGCAGTTAAAGCTGAATACATATCTGATTGAGTTGAAGCTACAACTCTGGCTGTAAATGATGAAGCATTCAATCCATGCTCAGCATGTAAAATTAAATCTTTATCAATTAGCTTGGCATCCAAATCATTCGGTTCATTACCAAACAGCATATAGAGAAAATTCGCAGAATGAGAAAGATTTTTATTTGGAGGAATATACTTATCTCCATTTCGTAATCTAACGTGAGCAGCAACAATTGTTGGCGCTTTTGCAGTAACAGACAATCCTCTTTCAATATTTGCATCAAGACTTTCATCGTCTAATTTGTTATCAAATGCTGCCAATGCAGATATAGTAGTTCTTAAAACATCCATAGGATGTAGATGTTTAATTGAATCTATCAAATCAATCATTTCAGAAGGAATATCTCGTTTGTCAGTCATCAATTGGGTAATTTGAGACAGCTCAGATTTGTTGGGTAATTTGCCATATATTAATAAATAGCTTACTTCTTCAAAGGTGGAGTTATTTGCCAATTCATTGATATTAAATCCACGATAATATAATTTTCCATTTTTACCATCAACATAACTTGATTTAGTTCTGTCTAAATATACTTCTTTTAATCCTCTATGAATCTTAACTTCATCCACTTTTTTTCCTAATGAATTGTTTTTCAATAGCCTCAATAATATAATTCTACCAAAATTTTAATATTTTTATGATAGCATAATTGATATATTAATGATTTTAGCTATGTTAATATAACAAAAATTTTTATATCATTACAATTATGAATAACACCGGACAAGACATACCAGATATAGTAATAAACAGATTACCTCTGTATATAAGAACATTAAACGAATTAAAAGTATTAAACCAAACAACGATAAGTTCAGAGCATTTAGGAAATTTACTACAAACCACACCTGCGCAAATAAGAAAAGACTTTAGTCATTTTGGAAAATTTGGTAAACAAGGAAAAGGTTACAATATAGACTACTTATTAGAAGAGTTAAGAGAAATTTTAAATCTTAACAAATCTTGGAATTCATGTGTAGTTGGCGTAGGGAAACTTGGTGAAGCTGTGATAAATTATCAGGGCTTCAAGGATGAAGGGTACTTAATTAAAGTAGCTTTTGATATATCAATTCCAAAATCAAAAAATATAAATAATGTAGAAATAAAATCTATATCGGATATGAATCAATATATAAAAAGTCTAGATATTAAAATAGGGATTGTAACAGTACCATCAGCTGATGCCCAAGGAGTAATAGATAGACTTGTTCAATGTGGTATCAAAGGTATTTTAAATTATGCTCCTATGAAACCAATCATACCTAGAAATGTTTCTTGCATGAACATAGATCCTGTACTATCTCTTCAATCTATGTCCTATTATTTGGATAAATAAGTTAATTAATTAAAACCGTTAGCTTATTATCATTAATTTCAGAAAAGCCACCTTGTATATCTATGTTTTTTTCCTTCGATCCTGAAAATCTGGCTGTAATAGTTCCAGGATTTAATGAAGTTATGAGACTTGCATGATTTTTTAAGATAGTTATATATCCATCTTTAGCTGGTAAAGTTACAGAATCAACCTCACTCTCAAATTCCAATCCGTTTTTTGAAACAATTTTAATTTCAAATGCCATTTGCTTGCCTATTTTTTCTTAGAATTCTCAACAACTTCATCAATTGTTCCTTGCATATAAAAAGCTTGCTCGGGTAGTTCGTCATGTTTCCCATCTAATATTTCAAGAAATCCTCGAACATTTTCTTCTAAGGATACATATTTTCCAGGTATTCCTGTAAAAACTTCTCCCACAAAAAATGGTTGTGTTAAAAATCTCTGTATTTTTCTTGCTCGCGAAACAATTACTTGGTCTTCTTCAGATAATTCTTCAATACCTAAAATTGCTATTACATCTTGCAAGTCTTTATATCTCTGTAAAATCTGCTTAACACCTTGAGCCGCTCTGTAATGATCTTCCCCAACTACTGCAGGTTCCAATATCCTCGAGTTTGATGCTAGTGGATCAACAGCAGGAAATAAAGCTTGTTCAGCTAATGATCGTTCTAAAGCTATATTAGCATCTAGATGTCCAAAGGTAGTTACAATACCAGGATCTGTATAATCATCAGCCGGGACATATACGGCTTGGAAAGAAGTAATAGAACCATCATTCGTGGATGTGATTCTTTCTTCCAAATCTCCGATTTCTGTACTTAATGTAGGCTGATATCCAACAGCAGAAGGCATTCTACCTAATAAAGCTGAAACTTCCATTCCAGCAAGAATGTATCTGTACACATTATCTACGAATAAAAGTACATCTTGTTTTCTTACATCTCTAAAATATTCAGCCATTGTTAGTCCTGTTAAAGCAATTCTTGCTCTTGTTCCAGGAGGTTCGTTCATTTGACCAAAAACCAATGCAGTTGAATCCAACACACCATATTCTTTCATTTCATTCCAAAGATCATTTCCTTCTCTTGATCTTTCTCCAACACCAGCAAAAACTGATACGCCTGAATGTTCTTGAGCAATATTTCTAATTAGTTCTGTAATAATAACAGTTTTACCTACTCCAGCACCGCCGTAAGCTCCTACTTTTCCTCCTTTAGCAAAAGGTGTCATAAGATCAATAACTTTAATGCCTGTTTCTAATATTTCAGTAGTACTTCTTTGTTGATCAAATGAAGGTGCAGGTCTATGAATTGGCCATCTCTCCACATCTGAAGGAATAGGGTCCCCGTCATCTATTGCTTCACCTTTCACGTTAAACAATCTACCTAAAGAAGCATCTCCAACAGGAACTTGTACTGCAGCTCCAGTATCAATAACTTCCTGTCCTCTTGCCAATCCGTCTGTAGATCCTAAAGCTAAGCATCTTGCCCAATTATTTCCAACAAGTTGTTCAACTTCTAAAACTAACTTGTCACCATCTAAATCTGTTTCAAGGGCATTGTAAATATTAGGTAATTTATCTGGTGGAAATTCTACATCCACAACAGTCCCAATTACCTGAACTATACTTCCTTTTGACATATTAAACTCCTATTTTTATATTTTATATTTAATTTTCTTCGATAGCTGACATTCCGCCAACTAAATCTAATAATTCCGATGTTATAGTTTCCTGTCTTGCTTTATTCAAATCTAAAGTCAAATCCTCAACAAGTTCAAGAGCATTATCAGTGGCATTTTGCATTGCAACCATTCTTGCTGCATGTTCACTTGCAAGGGAATCTAGAATAGCTCCGTAAATTATTGTTAACACAAATTTAGGTGCAAAGTCTAAAACCAAATCAATTTGATTAGGTTCAAATATATGGCTACCTATTTGTTCACCAGTTGATTCAGTTAAATCTTCAGTAAAAGGAAGCAAATCAACTACTTGTGCTGTTTGCTTTGCAACACTATTAAAATGAGTATAGATTAATTTTACTGAAGAATATTGATTATCAACAAATTCATTAATAACAAGTTCTGACAAATTATTAATTTCATCAGAATCAAATTCGTCTTTCATTTCATATGATTCTACTAAATTTTTATTACGAGATACTAAATACTTTTCAATTTTTTTCCCAACAGAAATAAATTTAGCAGAATCTTCGTTTATTTTATGAGTCTCAAGAACTTTTACTAAATTTCCAAATAATGGACCAGCCAATCCTCGATTTGAAGAAATCACAACATATAGTATTTTTTCTTCTGAATTGATTTCTCCAACATTAAATAAAGGGCTTATTTCTGAAAGCAAATCAAAATTAACAGAACCCATAACACTGTTTTTAATTTCATCATATCCAGCTGAAAACAAATTAAAATCTTCTGCAGAGTTTTGTGCTTTTCGTAATTTAGATGCAGCAATCATTTGCATAGCTCCAGTTACCTTAGCAGTGTTGGAGATAGATTTAATTCTAGTTCGTAATTCTTTAGTGCTTGCCATATATTATTAATAACCCATAGATTTTTTGTATTTCAAACTAACTTCGTTTACTGTTTTTTTATCTTCGTCAGATAATTCTCCTGAAGACTTTATTGAGTCTAATACTTTACTCAAATTTGACTCGGCATAATCATACCAACTAAGTTCAAATTCTTTTACTTTATCTAACGGAATATCGTCGAATACCCCTTCGTTAACCATATAAAACAAACAAACTTGTTGTTCCATTGTTACAGGAGAAGCTTCATTTTGTTTTAACAACTCCAAAATTCTTTGCCCTCTATCTAATTGTTTCTTAGTAGAATCATCTAGATCAGAAGATCCGAATTGAGCAAAGCTTTCTAATTCACGGAATTGAGCCATTTCAATCTTTAAGCTTGCTGCAACAGATTTCATCGCTTTTGTTTGAGCAGAGCTACCAACTCTTGTAACTGAAAGTCCCAAATTAACAGCAGGTCTTATACCGGAGTTAAACAAATCTGGTTCTAAGTATATCTGCCCGTCGGTAATTGAAATAACATTTGTAGGAATATAAGCAGAAACATCTCCTGCCTGAGTTTCAATTACTGGCAGTGCAGTCATAGAAGATCCGCCATAATCAGCTGAAAGGTTAACAGCTCTTTCTAGTAGCCTAGAATGTAAATAAAAGACATCACCAGGGTAAGCTTCTCTTCCAGGAGGTCTTCTTAATAATAATGACATTTGCCTATAAGCCCATGCATGTTTAGTAAGATCATCGTAAACAATTAAGACATCTTTACCTTGTGACATAAAATATTCACCCATAGCACAGCCTGAGTAAGGAGCTAAATATTGTAGAGCAGCAGATTCAGAAGCATTAGCTGTTACTACAATAGTATGATCCATAGCACCATTCATTTCTAATTGATTTACTATGTTTGCAACTTTAGATGCTTTTTGACCAATCGAAACATAAATACATATCAGATCTCCTCCTTTTTGGTTAATTATTGCATCAATACAAACAGCAGTTTTCCCTGTGCCTCTATCACCAATAACTAATTCTCTTTGCCCTCTTCCAATTGGAACAAGCCCATCTACTACTTTCACTCCAAATTGAACAGGCTGATTAACTGATTCACGTTCAACAACACCCGGCGCTATTTTTTCAACCTCAATAGTTTCAGAAGAATTTATATTTCCTTTCCCATCAACTGGTTGTCCTAATGGATTCAAAACTCTTCCAATCATTTCAGGTGCAACTGGAACTTCTACTATTCTTCCTGTACTTTTTACCTCGTCTCCTTCTTTAATTCCAAGATAATCACCAAGGATTACAACACCTACAGTATCTTCTTCTAAGTTCAAGGCTAATCCAAAAACATCGTTTTCAAATTGAACAATTTCATTAGCTTTAACATTTGACAATCCTTGCACTCTAGCTACTCCGTCACCGGCCTCAGTTACAGTTCCTGTTTGTTCGACTTTTAAATCGTCGCCAAATTGCTTGATTTGTTGTTTTATTATTGAAGCTATATCTTCATTTGCCATAACTACCGTCCTTTAGTTAAACTAATTCTCTTTTAAGTTGTTTCAATTTGTTTTTTAAACTTCCATCTATAACTGAATCACCAATTTTAATTACAATTCCTCCAATTAATGATTTGTCAATTTTTTCTTCTATTTGAGGAACAGATCCAGAAATAGTTTTAGCTACTTCAGTAATTTTATTCTTTAAGTTATCATCGATTTTATAAGGAGATGAAAGTAAAACACGCACTTTATTATTTTGTTTTTCGTATTCGTATTCAAATTGGTTATAAATTTCATCGATTAACAAAAATGATTGATTTTTCGAAAGTAGCTTCACAAAATTAAGTTGTAATTTTCCAAAAGAGGAACCAAAAACTTGATCAATTAATTTAAATTTAGTTTCCACTGTAACCTTAGAAGAGTCTAAAATCATATTGAATTCACGATTCTTAGCAGATTCACAAATCAAATTTAATTTTTCTAACCAATCATCAAAATTATTTTCATCTAAAGCTAATTCAAATATTGCCCTAGCATATCTTTTTGCTGTTTTTGAATCTTTTGCCATTAATTTATAACACCTTAATTTTTAATATTTTTTGCTTTTTCAAGAAAAGAAGCAATCACTTGATCATGATTTTTTTCTGTTACTTCTCTTTCAACTATTTTTTCAGCAGCAGAAATAGCAAGCCCAGAAAATTCTGATCTTATATTGTTAATAATTTTTTCTTGCTCGGATTTTATTTCATCAAGAGCTCTTTTCCTTTCGTTTTCAATTTGCTCTTTACTTTTTTCCATTTCAGATTCTTTAATCTTTTTAGCTTGGTCCCTTGCTTCGGAAATTAAAATTTGAGATTCTTCTCTAGCTTTAATCATCAACGATTCATTGACTTCTGTGGTTTTTTCAGCTTCCTGTTTAACTCTTTCAGCAGTTTCCAAGCTTGATTTAATCTTTTCAGATCTGTCTTCTAGCATTTTAACCACTGGAGCATACAAAAACTTCTTTAACAATATAAAAAGAATAAGAAAACTAATTACCTGAGTTAAGAGGCCAGGCCAATTAATGCCTAATGCATCCATAAAAAACTCCTAAATTTTATTAATGTAAAAAAGAATCAAACAAATTTGATAAGTATTGCTACAACCAAAGCATAAATCGCAATAGCTTCAGCAAACGCAATAGCTAAAATCATATTTGTTTGAATTTGACCAGCAGCTTCAGGATTTCGCCCTATAGCTTCCATTGCTTTTGCTCCAAGCATGCCAATTCCAATCGCAGGTCCAATAGCACCAACGCCAATAGCAATACCTGCACCTATGTTTAATATATCTCCTTCCATAATCAATCTCCTTATAAGAACTAGATTTTAATTAATAATTTATCATAATTTTCATCAATGATCATCTGAATTATGCTCTACTGTTGAAATAGAAGCAAAAACCAAGGTTAACATTGAAAATATAAGCCCTTGAATTAGTCCTACGAATAACTCAAGTCCTATAAAAGGAATTATTCCGATTAGCGGTAGTAAAAATGCCATAGCAAATAATAAAACCTCTCCTGCAAATATATTCCCAAATAATCTAAAAGTAAAACTTAATATCTTGGCAAATTCTCCCACTAATTCTAAAATTCCTACAAAGAAATTTATTGGTCCATTTTTAAAATTGATAAATTTGCCTGCATGACCTGTTAATCCTAAATATTTAAATCCCCACCAGTGTATACAGAACATAGCGCAAAGAGCTAAAGCTAATGTTGTATTCATATCAGAGTTTGTTCCTCTAAAAAACGGAACTAAAATTCCAACTTTATAATGATCATCAAAATTCTTTACTCCTAATTCTTTAGCCTTTATTTCTTTAGCATGTGCAAACTCATGCTCTAGCCAATGATGAGAGCATATTACACTTGCTGATTTTGAATCTTTAGAATGCCCGTTATGTGAATCTGCAAACAATGATGTGTCAGATGATTTTATCGAATAATCTGTTTTCCCATAACCAAACATTGTAGACGCAAGTATTCCATTAGTTTTATATACATTGAATTTAACATTATGACCCAAGTTATCTTTTTCTTCTTGATGATGGCAATATTCTTCAGCAGATTCAATTCTTCCTATAGTTCCAGTCCCTGGCAAAACTCCGATCCAATTTGATACAACAACAAATAAAAAAATGGTCATTACTAAAGGAAAAAATACTTTACCTTTTTCATCTCCTGCTATTTTTTTACAGGTGTTATACATTGCTTCTAATGCAAATTCTATTAAGTTTTGCATTCCTTTGGGTATGATTTTCATATCTTTTGTTGCTTTTCTGGATATGATTGTCAATGCCACAATAGAAAACATTGACATAAGTAAAGTGTTAGTTAGAGCGCTATTCAAAAAATCAAATATAAAACCTTTAGATTTAAAGTAATATAACGTTTCAGCAGGAATAGAAATATAAGCAAAGGGTGCGCTAAGAAAACCCAAATCAAGAGCTGTTCCTAATCCTCCACCTAAAATTGACACTATAAATAGCGATCCTAAAATAAATGGATTTAAAATAATTTTAGATAAGTATGAAAAAATTTTATTCATTTATATTTAATCAGATTTTAATAACAAATTAACTAAATTATATGTCCCTACTCCAGCAGTAAATATGCCTAAAAGCAACCCAGCCACCAAAAAAAAGACTTCTGCTTTTGAGAAAGAAAAAAAACTCGCAATCCAAGATCCTAACATTGTCCCTCCAACTATGCATACAACTACAAACCATCCTATGCCAATCAATTGAAAAGCCAAAACCAACTTCCTAGACCCCAAATTACTCTCCTCAAAACTTTTAAATCCTATCATATCCATTTAACACGGTCAAACAAATACAATTTTAAAAATCGTCTAAATCTAATTCTTCCATAAATTCATCAAAAGCAGACAATTTTAATTCTTTTTGTTCGGATGATTTTTTATCTTTTGTATCTGCATAAGTTTCTGTTGAGCTTAACTCTTCATCATTCTTGTCTAATTCAAGTCCAGCTTTATCAAGCACTTTGTCTTCAGCATATATTGGAGCATTGGTTCTTACAGCTAATGCTAAAGCATCACTTGGTCTAGAATCTATTTCTATCAAATCTCCTTTGAAGTCTATAACTATTTTAGCCATAAATGTATCTTCATGATTAACATCCCAGACTACTACATGGTCTAATTTAGCTCCAAGAGATTCAAATGAATTGCATAAAAGATCATGAGTCATAGGGCGTGGTACAGATACATCTTCTAGTTTAAGAGCAATTGCCTCTGCTTCGTTAGTTCCGATCCACATAGGAAGATATCTTTTAGAATGTTTTTCCTTAAGAATAACAACTCTTTGGTAATTCATTAGACTAACTCTAATACTGTCTATTACCATTTCGAACATTAAATACCCAACATTAAATTAGTAAATTATTCTATAAGTATATTTCATTTTTTTAATATGAACAAGTAAACTCTCACACGATTTTTAATACTACAAATCAGGTTATAAAATCAGTTGATTTTATAATATTTTATTTATCAACAAATACCAATTTTTTGATTTTATTATTAAAACTTAATGCCGCTTTACGAGCAGCATCACCAAAATCTTTTCCACCTGATGCGTAAATTATTGATCTTGAAGAATTAATTACATAAGGAATATTTTTTAATTTCAATGACAAATTTATCTTTCCTAAAGAATTGATAACTTCGCCAATATCTCCTCCCTGGCTTCCTACACCTGGAATTAAATAAGTTAATTCCCCGCAAATCTTTTTCAATCTTTTTATATCATCAATATTTGTAGCTCCAGCAACCAGTCCTACGTTTCTATTTTTAGAATACCAACGATTTAACATGATAGCTAAATATTCATAAAAATATTCAACCTCATATGACGAGTCTAATTTTAATTTTTGCAACTCATCTGAAAGTGGGTTTGAAGAACGGCACCATACAAATATTCCTTTATCTCTATATTCAAAAAAAGGCTCAAGTGATTCTTCTCCTCCGTAAGGATTAACAGTAACTGCATCAAAGCCCATATTATCAAAAATTGAATATGCATATTGCTTGTTTGTATTCCCTATATCACCTCGTTTTGCGTCAGCTATAGTTATAACATTTGAATTTTTAGACTTTATATAATCAACTGTATTATAAAGACATTTAATACCATCTAATCCCTCACTTTCATAAAAAGCGAAATTAGGCTTATAAGCACATACAAGATCTATAGTACTATCAATAATTCTTTTATTAAAATCAAACAAATCTTCAATTGGCATTCTAGATTTGTCAGGATCTAATCCAACAGTAAGAATGGATAAGTTCTTTTTAACAATATTTTCAAGTTTTGCACTAAATTCCAATTTGATCCTCGTTATTATTTAGTAGATATTTTTACACTTATAGATTTAAATATAACATATATTTGGTCATTCAATTTTAAGTTTAAAATTTCAAATGAAGTTTTTGAAATGTCAGCAATAATTTCAAATCCCACATTGCAAACAAGTCTAATTTTTGATTTCAAATCGACGTAATCACTCAAATAACCTTTAATAATGTTATCAGCAATAGAAATATCAGGCTTTGTCGTAGAAATAGCAACAGAAGACGAAGGAATCATTATTGCAAAATTACCATTACTAACATTATTACTAACTTGAATTGGTATAGTATTAATTTCTAATGATTTAGAAGAGTTGGATTTTGTCAAATATATATTTTGAAAATCTGAATCACCATAACTTTCAAGTGACAATTCAGAAGATGAAATTTTTTTGTTAATATTTCCATTTTTTATTATAAATATATTGTTACAAATAGCTATCATTTCAGAAACATCATGAGACACATAAATTATTGGAATTTTATATTCTGCATTAATTTTTTTTAAGTAATTCAAAATCATAAGTTTAGAATTCAAATCTAATTCAGACAATGGCTCATCCATTAAAAGAACATTAGGGTTTCTAGCTAAAGCTCTAGCAATACTAACTTTTTGTGCCTGTCCTCCAGAAATTTGATTTGGAAATTTTGGCAACAAATCACTGATATTCATCATGTCAATAATATCTTCAATGTTTATTTTATTACCAGCCTTATATCCGTAATGTATATTTTCATTAATATTCATTGAAGGAAACAAATTAGGTTTCTGTGTGACATAACCAATATTGCGCTTTTCAGGAGGTAATAAAATTTTCTTTTTCAAATCATAAAATGTCTTACCTTGTATCAAAATTTTACCTGAGTCAGGATTTGTAAATCCTGCAATACAATTTAACAAAGTAGATTTACCTGATCCAGAAGGGCCAAATATTCCATTAATTTTTTCATCCACAGCAAAGTTACAATTTAATACAAAATTATTGTAATTTTTCTCAAATTTGATATCCATTAAGCTCATCTATGTCTTTTTTGATTTGTAAATCAATATATTATTAATTACTACAGAAAATATACCAAGCACTACTGAACATAATATCAATATGCTTAAATTTTGATCATCTCCAGTTTGAATTGATTGGAATATAGCCAAAGGAATAGTTCGAGAGACTCCCTCAATATTGCCTGCAAAAATAATTGTAGCTCCAAATTCTCCTAATGCTCTTGCAAAGCCTAACAGTATACCTCCTGAGATACCAAAGAAACTTTCTCTCAAAGTTATTGTAAAAAACATCTTAATATTACTAGATCCAAGTGACCTAGCTACTTTTTCTAAATCTCTATCAACTGACTCTAAAGCTATAATAAATGATCTCGCCATAAGTGGAAATGAAACTAGTGCGCAAGCTAATATGGCAGCAAATTTAGTAAATACTATCTCTATTCCCATTCCTTCTAATATTTGACCAACAAAACCAGCAGGACTGAAAATTATTAATAGAAAGTATCCCAAGACAACTGGGGGTAAAACTAAAGGAAGTGAAATAATTATATCAGTAACAAATTTTAATGATTTATGCTTTGATCTAGTTATTACCACTGAAGACACAAATGATAGTGGAATATTAATTAAAGTAGCAATAAATGCTATTTCTAATGTTAAAACCAGAGATTGAGTTACCATAAATTAAAATTAAGGGTTACTAAAACCATATTTAGTAAAAATATTTTTAATTTTTTCATTTTTTAAAAAAATTAAAAATTCTTTAACATCGTATGAATTTTCTAAAACTACAATAGGGTATTGAATTTCATTATATAAGTTTTCAGAAATATTTTTTTTACTATAATTACCCTCATAATTATTAAAATCAGTATTATAAGCAAACACTCCATCAGATAACCCCAATCTCATATGATTAACCGCATCTCGTACATTTTTTGTTTTTACAATTTTTTTCTCAATATCTGATATCACTCCCATATTATTTAAAGCTTGAATAGTATATTCTCCAGCAGGAGCTAATTCTGGATCTGCTATTGAAATTCTATTTATATAATCAGATACCACCAATTCTTTTATATTTTTTTGCTCCCAATTATCAATCTTCTTTCCACTAGCAAACACTAATTTATTAGAAAGTAAAACATAAAAATCTACAACTTTTATGTTTTTATCATTTATAAAATTATAAGGTGATATCCCAGCAGGAATAAATATCTCAGGATCAGCTCCTCTGTTTATTTGCGATGCAAGAGTTTGAGATCCTCCGAAATTTAATATTAATGAAATATTATTTTCCTCATAGAATATATCTTTAATTTCTTCTAGAGGTTCTGATAAACTCACAGCAGCAAATATAAGTATTTCTTTATCTTTTTTTTGAAAGAAAGAAGATAAAATTGACAATACTAAAACAGTTGCCATAATAAGTATAATAAAAATAAATTTTCTACTAATCAAAAGAATTATGAAATTAAATAACAAAAATAATAATTTAAATTATAAATTAACACCAAAACAAATTCAAAAATATAGCCGACACATTGTTATGCCTCAAATAGGCAGTATTGGGCAAAGAAGATTGCTGAACTCTAAAGTCCTCATAATTGGAGCAGGAGGGTTAGGATCTCCTGTAAGTATTTACCTTACACTTGCTGGAATAGGAAAGATTGGAATAATTGACATGGATACAGTAGAAATTTCAAACCTTCAAAGGCAAATACTTCACACAGAAAAAGATATTGGTATTAAAAAAACAGAATCAGCAAAAAATTCCTTAATTTCTTATAATAGCGACTTGGTTATTGAAACTTTTGATGAACCTCTTTCTTCGAACAATGCTCTAGAAATATTTTCAAATTATGACATCATTGTCAATGGAGCAGACAATTTCCCGGCAAGATATTTAGCCAATGATGCAGCTTTTCTTACAAACAAACCCTTAGTTGACGGAAGCATACTATTATTTGATGGTCAATTAAGTACATACATTCCTAAAAAAGGATGCTACAGATGCCTTTTTCCCACTCCTCCAAAACCAGGGGAAGTCCCTAGCTGCGCTGAAGCTGGTGTTCTAGGAATGCTACCTGGAATAGTCGGAAGTATACAGGCTACCGAAACAGTTAAATTAATACTTAATATTGGAGAAACTTTATCTAATAAACTATTATTAGTTGATGCCTTAAACATGGAATTTAAAACAATTACATACAAAAAAAATCCTGATTGTGTATTATGTGGCAACAATCCTACAGTAAAAGAATTAATTGATTACGAATTCTTTTGTGGATTATAACAAATTATTTCTGTCTACAAATTCTCCATCTTTAATAACTTCTGAAATAGTTCTTAAATTTTCTATCTGGTTAACAGGGCTTTCATCTAATACAATCATATCTGCAAGCTTGCCAATTTCAATAGATCCTATTGAATCGTCAATCCAGCATGATTGTGAAGCTACACTTGTAGCAGATTTTATTGCCTCCATTGGGCTTTGCCCTCCTGCAACATGACCTTCAATATCTAAAAAGAAATTCCCCATTTCATAAGCACCCCACGCAGAATCTGATCCTGCTGACATAGAAATCCCTGCTTCATACATTTTATTGAAACATTCCATTCGGTATTCATGCTCAAATAGCACTTTGTCCATCTCTTCTTGATCAGATTCAGAAAAATTACCTTCATTTTTTTTATTCTCCATAATTTTTACTCTCATCATTCCTGGTGCCAATGTTGGATTTACAAAAGTGTTATTTTTTAAGATTAATTCAACAACATCCTCTCTGAATTTATTAGTACCATCAGATTCCTTGAATACACCATGAATGATTGTATCTACTCCTGCTTTTAACGACCTGACCATTGATTCAGAGTTATGACAGTGAGCGGCTACATGTTTTCCAAATTTGTGCGCTTCTTCAACAATCACATTTAATTCTTCTTGGGAAAAGCTTGGTTTTAATGGAAAAGATGTATTAGTACTCCCTCCTGAAGCAGTGACTTTTATAAAATCTGCTCCTTGTTTAATTAAATATCTAACAGCAGCACGACACTCGTTTGTTCCTGTTATTTGTTCTCCAAAGTAACTCAAATGTCCGCCTATAATAGCTAAAGGTCGGCCACTTAAAACTAGTCTGGGTGATTCTATAATACCCATCTGAGCTGCAGTTCTTAAATGAAAAGCGGTATCATTCTTCGCACCACAATCACGAACTGTAGTTACTCCAGAATGAAGATGTTTTTTTGCATTATTTGCCATATTTATAGATAAAACTTCGTCAGGTAACTGTGCTAATTGATCTCCCGACCTTCCGTCGCCTATCCCTGTTAAGTGAACATGTGAATCTATCAAACCAGGTAAAATAGTTTTATCTGAATAATCAATCAATTTATAATCTAACCCAGTTGGAATAGCCAATTCTCCTGTTGGTTTAATATCAACAATAGAATTACCATTAATAATAATACTTATGTTTTTTTTCGTATCATTTGAAATCCCATCAATTAGTTCTCCAACTTGAATTACCAGCATATTGCTTTCTTTGTTATCCATACTTACTCCTTTACACCTTAGGTGATTTTTGAATATAAGAATTATTAGATTCTTCAGATCCTCTGTTAATGCAGTTCCCCATAAAAAAAACTTCACTTACAGAATTTAAGTTTTTTATATCATCTAATGGGTTCTTATCTAATATTGCAATATCTGCAGATTTTCCACTTTCAAGGCTTCCAACCTCGTCGTCTAAACCTAGAGCTTTTGCAGCATTAATTGTAACGGATTTCAATCCTTCCAAATTAGAATATCCTGCCTCAACTAATAATTCAGTTTCGTGAACAGTATTGCCAAGTGGATAATCTCCCCAGGAAGAATCTGAGCCAGTTATAACTTTAACTCCCATGTCAATCATTTTTCTACAATGGTCTAATTTTGTTTCCAATCCTAATTTAGCCATATCTAATCTGGCATCAAGTATGTTTTTTCTATCCTTATTAATACTCACAGAACCCATTCTCTTATTTTCAAAACCTCCTAAGGAAGGGTCATTCCCTTCCATCAAGCTCCACAACCTAGCTCTTCCAACATGAATTGTAGGATTAACATAAGCTCCTTTTTCTATTATTTTATCTGCTAATTTAGGATCGAATATTGATTCTCCATTGGCTTGATCAAAATTACAATGAATAATCATATCGACACCTGCATCTAAAGAATAATCAGTACCTTCTGTCGAAAGACAATGAGTCGCAGTTAACATATCATAGTTTTTGGCTTCGTTTGTAACAGCGAATAATTCACTCTTTGAAAAACTAGGCCTCAATGGAAATGAAGTGGCTGTAGAACCACCTGTGGCAGTAATTTTAAAATAATCAACCCCTTCTTTAATTAGTTGCCTAGCTAATGCTAAGCTTTCATCCTCACCTGTTACTTCTCCACCAAAATATCCCATGTGCCCTCCAATAATTGCAATAGGGCGGCCACATAGTACCATTCTAGGAGCTATCGCTAGCCCACTATTAACCGCATCTCTTAATCTCATCATTGTCATATTTTTAGGGCCATTCTCTCGAATAGTAGTTACTCCCGAATAAAGACTTGTTTTAGCATTTCTGGCTGATTGGATAGTTAAAACATCATCGGGAATCAAACCTACGTCGTCCCCACTTCTACCATCTCCAAATCCATTATGATGAGTGTGGCAATCTACCATTCCAGGAATAATTATTTTATCCTTGTAATCATATACTTTTGCATCAGGATGAATTTTACCTTTAATCTTTTCATAATGACCAGATAATTTTATTTTTCCGTCTTGAAAAATAACAGCTCCATCTTCAATTGGCTTATCACTAACCATATCTAACAACCATTTTGATTTAACAACCTTCTGTTCAGACATTTGAATCTCCTGTAAAATAAATTATGATTTCATTAAAATTTATAGACTAATAATAATATAAAGGATTAATTTTGAAAATATACACAAAATCAGGAGATGAAGGAAATACTAGCTTGTTATTTGGAGAAAAAGTGTCAAAAAGTGATATAAGATGTGATGCTTACGGGATGCTCGATTCCGTAAATTCACATTTAGGAATGTCCCGTGCTATTACTGAAAACCAATTTATATCTAATTCAATACTAGATATACAACATGATATTTTTGCTATTTCTACCGAAGTTTCTGTTTCGAACAAAGATCATCATAAAATATCTAAAACAAATTGGGGGATTAATTTTGTAGATGAAAAATCTGTTATAAAATTGGAAAACTTAATTGATAAAATAGACAAACAAATCAAACTAAAGCCTAAATTTATTTTCCCTGGTAGCAATATACAATCAGCAGCGATTGATTTAGCAAGAGTAGAAACTAGATCTGCAGAGAGAGCTTTGGCAAATTTAAATAATTATGAAAAACTAATAAATCCTAATATAATAAAATATATAAACAGATTGTCTGATCTGTTATTCTATTTAGCTAGAATTCCTGAAAATGAAAACGAACGAAAATATTATGATCCTAAAAATGAAGACTAAAATCTATTCAATACAGAGGTAAGATAATGATTGAAAGCAATGAATCAATAAATAGTATAGATACTCATAAAATATTAGCGACTATCCCAATAATGCCATACCAAAATATTTTGTGTGTTGGTGCTGAAGAAGGATTGTTTCCTGTTTTATTTGGGAAATTTGTATTCGATGGAAAAGTTATTGTTTTTGAGTCTGACAAAAAAAATATAGATAAAACTAAAAAAATCCTGAAAAAAATTAATTTAGGAAATGTAGAATTAGATAATTTGACTGGTAATAAAATTTCGCTAAAAGATAAAATAGATGGAATTTTCATATCAGATTGGAATCTTTACAAAAGCAAAGTAAAATTATTTGAAAATAATTTAAATAACAATACATGGATATCAATTTTGTCTGATAATGACCAATCGAAAGATAAGATACTAAGTAAATTAAAAAAAGATTCAGAAATACATATCAATCAAAAATATAAACTATACAATTATCGTCATTATAGTTAAAAATTACTAATCATGTAATTCTATGCATTTTTTAGTTGCAACTATAGCTAGTTCGATATCACTATCTTTAGGCTTAATAGTTGTAATTTTTTGCAATAAGTACCCAGGTAAATTAATAATTTTACCAATAATTAAATTGTTTGATTTCCAACCAAGCAGTAACGTTTCGTAAGTAAGAGATATCACAAAAAGCGATAAAGATAATCTTATTAAAAACAAAAAATTCACATCAATGACTAAAGTGTGAAAAATTATATTTGCATAAATGAATACAAATGCTAAAAAAGCAGTTCCGCATCTTGGATGTTCTTTATTGAATTTCTTAATATTATTAATTGTTAAATCATGTTTATTTTCATAGGTATGAATAGCCATATGTTCAGCAGCATGATATTGAAACATATTTTGACCAATACTAAAAAATCTATACATGTAAATATATAAAAAAAACAATAAAAATCTAATTGATAATTCTAACCAAGTTCCAAATACTGAATTTAAGTTCGCCAAATTTAATATGGCTTTGGAAGATAATTTTGGTAAAAACACTACTAATCCAATTGTGAATGCCATTACCAAAACAAACATTATTCCTATTAAGATCTTAAAATAAATTGAGTCAGTATTGATCTCATCATCAGTTACTTCGGCCATTACAAATATAGATTTCAATGATAGCCCTATAGTTTCAAGTATTGTGATCAAGCCTCTTAAAAAAGGAATTTTTTTAAGATTATTTAAAACTTTAAATCCCCATTTTATTGAAACAGTATTAATATCATTTCCTTCTCTGTAAGCAATTACAGTAAAAATAGGTCCTTTGATTAATATGCCTTCTGGTAATGCTTGCCCACCTAGTCTTAGGTGATTTTTTTCTGAGTTCAATTTATATGATTAACTTAAGTTATACCTTCGTTTTAATCTTTCCACTCTACCTTCAGTATCAACAATTTTTTGCTCTCCTGTATAAAAAGGGTGGCACTCACCACACAATTCTATTCGCATCATTTCCTTTGTAGATCCTGTAACATATGTTTTTCCACATGAACAGACTATCTTTGATTCAGAAAAATATTTTGGATGTATTTCTTGTTTCATTTTTATATTCCTTATTTCGGGTAGACGCTTGCTTTTTTCTTGTCTTTAGTTAAATTCTCATATTTTACATAGCCATCAATTAATGAAAACAATGTATGATCTTTTCCGATCCCAACACTAATTCCAGGAGCGATCTTTGAACCCCTTTGTCTTACTAAAATTGACCCAGCAGTAACAAATTCACTATCGTAAACTTTTACACCTAATCTCTTAGAATTACCTCTATTCGGAGTGTTTTTAGTACTTCCTCCACCTTTTTTATGAGCCATATTTATTTCTCCTAATTTTAATTGTCAGTTTTTTTTGCTTTAGGTTTCGCAGTAGCTGCTTTTGCTTTAGGTTTCGCAG
>CEQM01050225.1_pt1 | contig 33390 bp, 61 predicted proteins | sample 531111 | NCBI WGS metagenome assembly CEQM01 (sample SAMEA2621278, study PRJEB7988) | marine metagenome | biome: marine biome (ENVO:00000447); feature: deep chlorophyll maximum layer (ENVO:xxxxxxxx); material: "saline water (ENVO:00002010), including plankton (ENVO:xxxxxxxx)" | depth 120 m
CCAGCAATGATGGCTTTCGTCTTTCTTTGCGGAGCTTACTTGACAACAGGTCACATCATCCCAGGTATCGTTTAATGTCTAAAAAATCTTTAAGTGAAGAGATCTTAGAAGAAGGTTTTAGTTACGACACAGAAACTAAAGCTTTTGCTGAAAGATTAAATGGCTATGCAGCTTTAGTTGGTTGTATTGCATTAGTTGGAGCTTACGCAACAACAGGTCAAATTATTCCAGGTTTCGTTTAATGACTTCTTCTACTCAAGCCGTAGCAGCTAGTACAACTATTACTGAATACGGTAAGCAAAATATTTTCGGTAGAGAGACTCAACCACAATTGGTTGAAGAGTATAAAGGCTATGTTCAGGAAGCTGAATTAGCTAACGGTCGCTGGGCAATGATCGGCTTTGTTGCTCTTATCGGTGCTTATCTCACTACAGGCCAAGTCATCCCTGGAATCTTTTAAAATTTGTTTCGCTATCCTCTCTTCTTCTTTTATTTCTTGGTAACGGCGAACCTTTTGCAGCCATTTAGTATGGAATTTAGCAAGTTCGTTTGAGTTAAGAATAAAACTCTGGTTAATCTCTGGAGTAGAGACAATGATCTCTGCACATCCCACAGTGACACCAAGTGTTTCTTGGCATGCTTGAGCATAAGCTGCTAGTTGCATTGCACACTTGTTGAATTTATTCCAACCTGTAAATAAAGCTCTATTTGCTTTACTTGCTTCTTTAGTTGGGTAATAGCGACAGTAAGGTTGATTAGAAGTTTTAAAGTCTCCGATAATGATGGTGTCATTACGTACACCTAGTAAATCAGGACAGCCACAATACATATATTTGTGACTCCAAACTCTGCTAATACCATCCTCTCCAGTACAGAATTTCCATTCAGGACGTAGAGGCATTTCTGACCAAATAAATTCATCATATTTATCTAAATGTTCCGACATCCCATTCCAAAATGGTAGGTATTCTTCTTTTATTTCTATCACTTTCCCTCGAATATAATCCTCGCAGGCTTGGTGTACCGCTGAACCTCTTTGTGCTGCGAGCATCGCGCCATTGGGATTCTTTAACTGCCAATTAAGCAAAGCTTTTTTACTTCGATCAGAAGACGTCGCACCTAATATTGTTGTTACTGAAGGATAAGATTTATCTGCTCTATCTGTTGCATAATGACGTTCACCATTCACCTCAAATCGAGTAGGTTTCGTCATTAATTGTTACATTACTACCTTTAATGTAACGAATTCTGACAAATTGTCTGGGACTTACATCATCTATGCTCTTACAGTTGGCCTCAATGCAGGAGCTCTCACCCCCTGGTCATACCAACTGTCCTCGATGGGAACCAAATAATGCTGTGTTCATCTACTTAGGGTCTTACTCCTTGACCCCACCTACCACTAAAACCGAGTAGTAGAAGTATTCTCACTGGCAGAGCATATTTTAGGATTGACTAAATCCTGATGACCGCCCTGTTTTAATCTTCAGTTCCTTCAGAGGTCAGAAACTCTAATGAACTTAATAAATCTTTAGGTTGCTGTTCTGATTGATAAGCTGCATATTCTTCAGTAAATCGTTTAGAAAGTTCAACGCCACCTTTAAGTAGCTCTTCTAATCCTGTTGTCTTATCTAAATGGCGAGCAATAGCTGGACCTATCACACTTAGGTATGCCAAAAGAGAAGCATCTGGAAGGTAGCCGTTAAGACTAGAACCTCCAGATGTGAAACCATTAACGAGATAAGAAATATCTGCTAATTGTTTAGAAATAGTTTTTAAATGTTCACCATTTATCTTCGTCTCCTTGACTAGGTCGATTAATAATCCGTGGTCGTTCTTCTCCTGCTTGGATGTCATGATCGTAATTGTGAATAATTGTACCTTGCAAAGCATTGGCAAATTGCAATGCCGCTCTATCTATAGAGCTTAATTGCTTCCAAGCTTTGTTACATTCGGATTCACCGTAAGTATCGATGATGTGCTTGACATCCCTCCCGCATGAAGCTGCGCGAAGGGAGTCAAGAGCTACTGAATCATTCACTAGTAATTCCAATGAATGTTACGCAACAATATGTAGATCAAAATGATCACACAAAAGAGAACAATAAATCCTTGCATTAGACCCAATCACTCCCAATCTCAGTAGAAGAGGCAGTGGCTAACGCAGGTATTTCGTGATCTGCTCCTAGTTCATCTCGATGAGTTGGAGGTAATCCACGAGTAGATGCCTCTGCAGGCTTACCAGCAAATGGGTCAGCGTTGTCATATAAAGCTGGTATGTACCATTTGTCTTTGATCTCGTTCCACTTCTTAGTAACAGCAGTTCTTGCTGCTGCTTTCAATGGAGCTGGTGTCAAAGTATAAACAGTGTCAGTACCTACACCTTTACGAGCAATCTTCATCATGAAGTTGTAAACGCCTTCATCATTTACTTCGTAAGAATCCATTGCAAGAATTTCTTCTAATGAAGTACGTAGTCCTCTGGTACTAAATTCAACGATGACAAAGTCTTTTCTTTCTTTGATGTAACCAACGAATGTAAGAATTTGCTTTGGCTTATCCAAGTCGTCTTCTTTATGTTCGCCATATTCAATTTTGCGAATAAATTTAGCGTCATATTTCAATCCAATATCATCCTTGTAATTCTTGGGATAGCCTTCAGAAAAAGGAGTGGTATGTGGCTGACCATCATGTTTGAAATATTTATAACCACTGATTACATGTCCAGTGTCATAACCACCACAAACAATAATGTGATTAGAGTCGCCATCACCTAACTCTTTGCCAGGTGAATAAAATTTATCGTTGTTTTCGCTACTTGAATTCGTAGGAGAATCAGCAGCAAATTTGTGATCAGGAGGAAAAAATCCCATGAGTTAACTCCAAGAAGATGATTGAGGCATGTCGCCGACTGGACTTTGACCAGTGAATTGATCGTGGTCGTAACCACTTGCTGAACTTTCCTTAGATGGATCAGGAGCACTACCTCCTTTACCACTGGCATGGATAGTTAAGTTGCGTATCTTTAATTCTGGATACAACTTGTCTTGACGTGTACGTCTTGCTTCGATCATTCCATTGACGGCTACTAAGCTACCTTTTGGAAATTTCTCTTGCAATTTTTCTCCGTTGTAACCCCATCCTCTGATCTTGAACCAATCAGTGAGTTTATTGTCCTTACCGAGCCAACGATTAACAGCAATAGAATTACTGACACTCTTGCCTGAGTCGCTTGCCTTCGGATCATTACCAAGTCTGCCAACAATAGTGGCATCATTTATAAATTGATCTTGGGTTGCGTCACATATGGTGGCAAGATTCATAATGAGGCAACCATCCTCATCAGTACCTTTGTCTCCTAGTTGAAGATTTCCTGAAATTAAGACTAAATCTTCTTTATTTTTAGCTTGCAGTCGAGGAGCTGGTCCTGTTCCTTTGCTTGATATCCACGCTCGTACAACAATGGGCAGTGACTCTTGGGTGGCAATATTTATAGAAGCATGTGCTTGAAGCTGCTCTTTTCCATTGACCACAACTTGATGAGGTGTTGTATCTAAACGTGCAGTAAAAACTGCAGTAGTCAAAACTAATATGCGAGGGGCAATCTAGAATAACTCTCTATATGGTGTGTGCAAGTATTTTTAACACTATATATGTGGTTTTAATTGTGAATATTTTTTAAGCCACTCGGGAACTTCAGGTATGGGCTCCGCTGTTTGAGGCATACATAGGATTGTTATATCTCCAGATGCTTCTTGTATTCTTAAAGGACCTCCTGTATAGGAGTGTAAGGTTACCGATGAATTGAGGGAAGTCAGACCTTTAATGGCTCGTTGAAGATAAGAAGAACTGTATCTCCCTGCTGATGCAGTCTGGTCTTTCTTAGATTCCCAGTATTCCAAACACTCTTTAATAGCACCTGGTAAATTAGGAAAGTCACTAGAACTTTCATTAATAGGTAATTCTTTTGTTTCTGAACTGTTTTTCCTGTAAGTAGTTATCTTGCCTAATGAGCCGTCTACAACTAATGTTCTGGTCGCTGTTTTGATACCTCTACATGATTTAATTAATTCTGAGTTAGGCAACAAATAATATGGTCTGTCGCCATGACCACCCCTGTCATAAGCTATACAAGCACAGTTACCTTTATCGGTAGAAGCTATCCATACTCCACCTTCTTTATCTGGATGTAATTGTATTGATTGGTATGGTGCGAACGTGCCTACAAATTCAGACGCTATAGCAACCAGTGCTGAATTGCAACTGAGCATTTTTCGATTCTTCTGCGAGATTAATAGTACCCGCAAGGTTAACTGAATTACCAGTCCAACGCCACTGCCAAATGCTATATGCCTCATCTAAACGATGATTTGCATCCTCTAGTTCTGATTCAGATAAGAGTGGTCTCCAATTTGCGTCTAAACATTTCTTGTTTAATCGGTCAACCAAGACTGCTCTTTTTCTTAGCTGACCCCACTGATCTTTTACTCCACTAATCATTATTTTCTCCTGGCTTTTCAGTTTAATACGGAACCTAAAAGGTGTCATCTTTTTCCCGAAAGGCGTGGCTATACTCTTCAATTCACATCAAAATATTAAGATCATGAAAACCGTATCAAGGTGATACAGTATCTGTTTATACCGAATGTTATGATGAAATCAAATCGTCAGACCATTTGGTCGCAATCACCAGCACCATATGACGGGGGTGTTGTTATGGAGAAAAACCATGGCTACAGCTACATCTAACAAGACAAAAAGTGTTGTTCTTACTTACAGAGGTAAGAGTTACGTTAAGCCAGTTAGAAAGATCGCTTACGTATAAGCGTTTAAATTAATCCTTTCCTATACAAGTGGGACTCTAGAATTTGAGTCCATTGTCTAAGGTTCCACGGATCTTTTCCAATACGACCAGTCCTTTTATTAAGTTCAGCCACAGTTGCTGCAACTTGTTTGGGATCGGTCGTATTTTTTAGTTTTGACCAATACCTGTAACACTCTCCTCTAGTCAAAGAGAGTGCTGTAGGTAGTGGAAGATTGTCGTTCGTTGTTGCTTTGAACAAGGCGTGGAGTAACTGCATTAATCAGTAGCAAACATTTTGTCTTCGTTCATCAAAGATTCTGATTCCGCAAGGATCTTATCTAAAGTTTCGATGTCATATCTTTCAATAATTTCATCTTTTAGATTGGATTCTGTTGCAACCTTATCTAAGCCACCTTTGTTGTCTTCAATCATGTAAGAAGTGAGGAGAGCTTTTATCTCACCTGAACCCATCCGACGAATCTGATGTTTCACGTAAGCCTCGAGGAGGTATTCAAAAGGGATAGTCATTTTTTGTAAAAAAGAAAGATTTTTCGTGCGAAAGACCAAGTAATTGTTCCACATTTATTTCTTAACGTATCTATTTTTCTTTGCGTAGTATTGGTTTTCTGCTACCCATGTTGCCCACCAACCAATAAGACCGTCGTATATTTCGCACTTATCTGTATCTCTATCTAGCCAAGCTCTTTTGTAAGGAGCAAGGTATCGAAGTAAGTCTTTGTCTGTCGGATCAATACTATGGATATCTAATCCTGTATGATTTTCTGCTCTGTATCTGACGTAATCAAGGATGCAATTGTCCCAGATAAAATTTTCTATCTCTGTCAGTACTTCTTTATTGGCGTGACCATACACATGCTCAGCACCGCCTTCACCAGCTTGGTCTACCCAAGCGACTGTGTGACCTCTGGTACTACCTTTACGTATCTCAAGGTTGTAAGAGACCCAACCTTTCCTAGATAATCTGGAATCTATTTTACATATAACAAACTTGTTCTTTTTCCTTTGTGCCAAGGTTCTTTTAGCTGTAGCAAAGTTACCATCAGATGCTTGGCGTTCACGTTGACGGTCGAGAAACTCGTCGACTTCTTTTTGATTTTCAAGAGGAGTTTTTGTTTTTGAAGTTGTCACTTTCATAGTGGGGGTAAGTGGATAAGTGTTTGATTCTTTGTAGAGGAACTGCAGCACAAGCCGGAACGATAGTATTTCCGAGTGCCTTTAGACGAGATATCCTATTGGATAACCCATCATCTCCTCTACAAAGTGTGGGTTGAGATAAGTACTCCCTCCAGCGTGGGTTAAGGCGTCCGGAAGTTGGCGTGGTCTGCCACCTGATCGATCCTGGAAACCTTGGCCTGATCTGCCCTTCCAATCCCGAGCACATGGGGTTGGTAGGTTGTTCGTCAAGACGACCGCCGAACCAGCTAGCCTTCTTTTCTGGTGAGCCTTCTCGTAATTGAGATTCGGACCCGAGTCCTTGTGGTCTCGTGCTGTCGGAGTTGGTAGGGTCGGATACTTCTTGGTTGGTATCCCCAGCTCCTTGCAAACTCCCTCCTTCAGGTTGTCTCCGTAACCGTGGTTGGTGTTCCCCGGTTCCTGTGCTCTCGGAGTTGGCAGTAGTGGACTGCGAAGTTCCTCGAACATTTGAATCGCTTCTGGATTCACTGCTTCCCTGAGATTGGATAGCTTCGTCCTTCCTGGCCTTGTCTCTGTCACTTGCTTGATCATGGATTCTTTGCTCCTCAGAGGGAGGGAATCCATCGTGTTTGGGGTAGGCAATGATCCAGATTCGCTCGCGCTTGTGACAGGCTCCCAAATCTCTAGCTGAAACAATCGACCATTCAGCATCGTACCCTGCTTGGGCAATTTGAAAGAGAATTTCTTGGAAGGTTTCCCCTTGCTTGTGCGAGATAAGATTTCTAACGTTTTCAAGTAAGACGAATCGAGGTCGAACGATCCTAACCACTCGCATGACTTCGTAGAAAAGACCGCTGCGAGTTCCCTCTCCAATACCCTTCTGCGATCCAGCCACGGACAAATCTTGGCAAGGAAATCCGGCTGTGAGTAAGTCGTACTCTCCTTGGTATGACTGGAATGTGGTAATGTCATTGTGTATAGGAACGTTGGGGAAATTCTTCTTTAAAACTGACTGACAGTAAGGGTCGATTTCAATGAATTGTTTAGTTTCAAAGCCACCGACCAACCTCTCGGCTGCGTATGAGAATCCTCCTATACCAGCGAAGGCATCGAGTATTTTAAGAGTCAAGCAGCTTGTCCCAGATCTTGCTGTAATTTAATAGAACTGACTTCTGTGCGCCAGTTAGTACTTTTTCTTGATCAAAGTTGTCTTGAGGCTTTGCAAGGATGTCATCTACTGCACCAAATTGAATTCTTTGGTTCTCGCAGTAGTTTCTCAATAGATCCATCAAGCATTTTTGAAAGCAGTATTCTTCATATTGAATTTTAGAAAATGGAACTTTGAAAGAATAATTAACTTTGACATACATTTTTCCACCAGTGTTATACACCTGTTCTGTTTCTTCTTTGGTAAGAATTTCTACAGGAGACTGGTTAATGAAGTCATCGAATTCTTCTCTTGAGGGTGTTTTCATCATGACGAATTTAGACATGGGGATAAGGGTTGGAGTTAGTTGTCGTTGTAGAAGCCATCTGCTTCTCTGTCGAAACGAATTTGGGCTAGGTCTGCACAATGTGCAAGATCGTAATGAGCACTGGACGGATCAGAGTACTCAGGGCATTCGTCTAAGACATCTTGATAATGTCTTTGAAGACTGTTGGTGTTAGTTTCGTCACTCATAAGGAATGTAAAAAGAGTAGTTAATTTCTTCAGAGTCCTCATGGTCTCCGAAGTTGAGATCATCGTTACGGATAGCCTCCACAGGGCATTCAGCTAACCAATCAATGAATGTTTGTTTGGCGACGATGTTTTTATTCATCCTTCGACCTCCTCGATAGTGTGAACGTTGTAGCCAGTGTTCTCTTCCATCTCCAGCTCATCGTCTTGAATCATTTGCCAATCCAGACCTGCTGATCTAGACATGGATTCAGCTTCGATGCGGTCAAAGGCATCGACTGTTGTGGTGTAAGTGATTGTCTTGGAAGCAGTCAATCTCCACGTTTTAAGTTCTTTCATTGTTCTCCTTGTGAGGGTTAGGGTTAAGTTCAAAGTCAACCGCATATCCGACATACCCCTCTGAACTATTGTCTTGAACAAATGTGACCTCGACAGGACACGTTTTTAACCACTCACGAAATTGTTCTTCTAGTGCTTTTGGCATTAGTTTTCCTCGTTTGTGTAAGTGTCGTGAGGTCCATCCAATTCCTGCTTCAGCTCACTGAGCAGGTTCCCGTTAGAAGGGTGTGGAGTCGGATCAAGAATGCCTGTAAGCCTACCTGCTAAAGCATGTAGGATTTCTTGTTCTGTAGGGAAGTCTTCATTGTCTGTGTCGACTGAGAATCCCAACCAAAAGGCATGATTAAATTTCTTGGTGAATTTAGTCATCTGTAATAGTGCATTGGATCTTGTACCTGTCTAAATCGTCATGGGCTTTTTCTAAAACCCATCCATAATCTTTCATCAATTCATCGGGAGGAATTTGATCGTAATCAGAACAGATAGAGGCATCGCCCATGTACTGTAAAATTTCACATCGATGAATAATTTTGTCTCTAGTTTTTTGATCCATCATGATTCCTCCTTAAGCCAACCACGATTAGCTTGGAACCATTCATCATATGCGTCTTGCTGCCAAGGGAATAACCACTCGTCGAGCAGAAACTCTAAAGCTTCTCTCTCTGATTTGGCTTCCAGAATTTCGAGACGCATCCAAGGGAGGAAGTTTTTGGTCTTCATAGCATCTTCTATCTTCATGATTCCTCCTTGCTATCGAAAATGCTGTTAATCATTTTCATGAAAGTGTTCTCTTGATCTGAACTGAATGGTGTATCTTTTGGAACTCCCGCCCATTTAGTAACCACATCACCAACGAATTGTTCGTTCTCTGTTTTACTAGAGAAAGAGTCACCTTCTGGACTAGTTACTTCGGTCTTATCGAATGGGTAGTATTCATCCTCAGGTAAATCGCAGTTAAACGTAATATCTTTACGAGGGTAAGCCACATATAAAGTGGTTTGTTGTATTTCAACTTTTATATCTTTGTCATCTTCAACGGTAGCTAAGTCAACGATCTCTCTGTTCTTGATTTGTTTCTTGTAAATATTTAATTCTTCTTCTGATTTGAATTCCATGTAACCTTGTTCTACATTTTCGTAGGCAAGGACTAATGGATTCCATGTGACTTGTTTGTCTTTGGTGAAGTTTGACATAATTAATGATCAATAAGGGCAAAGTTTTGGTCGATCTCACCGAATGCCAAGGAGTCATTGACATCGACTGGTAGACCGAGTTTGTCTGCTTCTGCTTGGTCTTTGACGACTCGAGCAGAGCGTGGAAAGTCTTTGGAGTTAATCATATGGTCGAAGCGACCACCCCAACTAGCGTTGAGTCTGAAGTTGTCAGGTTTTTTGACATCTTTGAATAAAGGAAGATTTTTCGTATAGGCGTAATGAATGAGGTTGGGTAACTCTTGAGTAAGAATAAAAATCGCATCCCTGTATTTAGGTAGATAGAAATCTCCCGAGACATGCCATCTAAATAAGTTGGCTTTTTTGATGAGACTTTTGTAATTGAACTCAAGAGAGAGAAGCATCAGGTCGACTATCTCATGGGTAGATAGACCGTCGATAAGTGCTTTGTTGTGAGCACGAGCTCTACGGACATTCGCATACACCACTTCGCCTTTAGCGGCATAGCAGATGTACTCGTTGTCCACGCCCTTTTTTAATGTGACTTTACCGTCAGGATCAACGGTAGCCATTGCCCAGCATTTGTCGGCACCAGGGCAGGCACGACCAGCAGGAAGACTGAAATTAATAATATAAAGACCTTGCTGTTGCAGAGTCTTTTTGAACTTCATGTTTGGAGGGCTGAATTTAAAATATGCAGGCCCCAGTAAAGGCATAATGCATCGTTGAATTACTGCATGAAAAAACCCCCTCCGCTATGCAAGACGGAGAGGGTAATAGGCTGTTCACTTCCCAAGAGGAGAGTAACTTATCTTTGTGGATTTGTAAAGTAAAGACTGGAATCCTCTGAGCTCCACCAAACCCAGAGGATCTAGCTTGGGCTTACAAGGAGTACTCCCTTATTCTCCTAGTACTCCCACGCCAATAAACTTAATCTAGTCGGTCAAGTCTGGAGTGGGAGTTTCTTGTCTTGTTCTTGCTATACATGATCTCTTTTACAAATGCATTAGTTTTAGAAATCATCGTATCTTTAACTTTCTTTTCTTCGTTGTTAGTAGCTGGTACATGATCTATTGCTGTCCTTATAAACAAAAGTTCAGAGATGGAGTACTCGACATCTTGTGGTCTATCGACTAACTCTTGTATTGCTTTTGTGTCGGCTTCAAGGTTGCGACCTTCAAAGAAGTGGTTGGGATCTGGCATTGGGATGAGAAGGGGTAGAGGTTACAGAAGGCATTAGGTTGCTTAGATAGAACTGCTTTAGCTGCTTGTTCTATTTGCATTAGGAATCTTTCTCGAGGCGTTAACGTCGGAAGCATCAATGTGTCCATTTTGGAATAAGTGGGTACCGTCAGTGTTCAGTTGGTGGCGAAGGGAACGCTTATAGCTACCTTCTCTTAGTCTATATTTTTGGCTGTATGTTTTCCTTTTGTGTTTGCCCATTTTCTACTGGTTTAAGGAGTCTTTGTTCAAGATGGTGTAAACGAGGGTTGTTGTCAAATCGAATCCAATAAGCTTTATGAGTGGCTCCATTTTTGTAATTGATGTCCTCTCGTGAAACGATGATTCCATCTTTCCGTCCAGTGTTACCATTCTTAGCTTTATAGACTCGATCCCCTGCTTGAAAGCGGGGACCTTCAGTCTTTCCTGATTTACGTCGAAATGGCATCGTAATTGTGACCTGTTGTTTGTTCCTGTAGGAACTTGGTGAACTGAGTGTTGATTCTTGACAGGTTGCCATCCAATTGTTTGGCAAATCTAGAATCATCACCGTTTCTAACTCGCTTATGGTGGCTCGTAAATTGGGTTATGGCTGAATGAACACGAAAGAGATTGTCTTTTCTTGTTTCTAATTCTCCACCTATCAAGCCATGCACGTAAGTATGCTCTAGTTGTTGAATATATCTGGAATCCACAGGTTCCCAAACATTCTCTATTTGAGATTTACGATTTTCTTCTGGAATGAAATCTTTGAAGAAAGTACGAATTAATTTCTTTCCGTCGTAAAGATCACAAGGAGTATCTATGAAACTCTCCTTGATGTACACATGTCGCTTAGCTTCTAGTACAGCAGCTTCTAGTGCTTGGTAGACATCAACTTCTCCACGAGCTTTTCTGTGATTAATAGTTGCCTGACCATCTCTGATTCGACGTGTCATGCCATTGTCACAGACTAATTCGTTAGCCCAGATCTGAGCTTTCATAGCTCTAGGTTCCATGTAATTGATACTAAACATGAGGAAGAAATCAGTTGTATCACCAACTTCTTTCAACCTTTCAGGATTCATGTCAGTCAGCTTGGATGCAAAATATAAAACCCTTTGATCAGGTAGATATCCTATGACATCAAGCGTGAGTTCTTGCAAGAAAGCAGCTTTGGTTTTACGGATGAACTCTTTGTACCAATTCAAACCATCTTGAGGATGGATAATGTGCCTGCAATTAGAGAATTGACCTAGTCGATCTCCATCACTGGTATACCAATTAACGATCTCGGGGTATGTTCTGTCGTATCTTTTTGAATATAAAGGTTCAGGAGTGACCAACCAATTGCAACCAATAGATTTCAATTGCTCTTCTGTTGATTGCCATTCTCGACATTCGGATTTAAGTCCTTGGAAGAACTTAGCGTCTGCTCGAGTGACTTTGCCAGGCCTGAAAGTTTCAGAGCCGGGATCTTCTACATCTTTTGTACATAGCCCTGAGGTGGTGTAAGGCATGACGGTAGCTGGTGATTGATTCATGGTGGGAATGCAATTAAGAGTTTAATGTATTAATCATTTCATCGATGAGTAACTCTATTCGAGTGACCTTAGGTCGATGAATTGTGGGAACTTCTTGTTTCATGCTTTGAACATGAGATTGGATGTACTCCAAGTTAGGTAGGACACCTCCAGGGGGAAGTTCCTGTTTAGTTATTTCTTTGAGGAAATGTTTTTGCCTGTACTGAGATAGGCTTGCTGGAGGAATTGAATCAGGGATTTCCAAAACTTCTCCGTTAGAGGTGTGTATGTGGCTATTCATCAGAAACTGATTGTAAAAAAGGAGCTGGTTGGTGTAATGAGGCAGCGAGATCATTGACTTGAGATTGGAAAGCCATGAGTTCTCTATCTGCTTGCTTGAATCGCAATTGATCGTTGCCAAGGAAACAATCGATGAAGGTACCTTTGAACGTGGTTTTGAAGCCAGTACTTGGGTTTACAACTTCACGTCCTTCTCCTTTCCTTGCATACAATGTGCCTGAAATATCTTCCAAGTCAAGGTCGGATAAGATGGTTCGTTGTACTAGCTCATGAAGAGCACCAACGAGACAGGCAGCATGATTTTGCACGAGGATCTTACCGTTACTTGTTGAACTGCCATTGCATTTAAGTTTGATTACTGACAGTCTTGTCTGACGATCTTCAGTTGGCTCAAGGAAAGCAAACCTGAAGTAAGGACATGAGACGCCTTGGCTTGTATGCCAATCAATTCCAACGATGGGTTTACCTACGAAGCTAATGCCTTCATCTGGAGCAAGAGTAAACTCTGGACTACCAGCTTTAGCACCCCAGCCAAACCATTGGGCATTAAGATCTAATCCATAAGTTTGGATCTTTTGGTTGGGTCTCGTAGGATGAATACCTGTTGGAGATTGAATAATTGCAGAGTTCATAAACGAAGCAGAAATAATGCATAGTTGAAAGTTTGCAAACTTAAGAACCTAAACTAAGGTCAACAGCAGTCAACCTATGGAAACAGCAGAGACCTCAAACAATCCTGAGCAGCACAATCTAGTGCTAATGATGAATAGCAAGCCAGAGTCTTGTCAATCCAGTGATATTTCTCAGAAATTGGTTTTATTAGCTTCTTTTGTTAAGGAATTACAGACACAATCACATCTCATTCACTTCAATTACGAAGGTTCAAACTTCTTAGATATTCATAATTTCCTAAAAGATCAATATGACCTGCATTTAGAACAGTTCGATCAATTAGGAGAATTTGTAAGAATCTTGAATTATTGGATGCCGATGTGTGCCTGTGGTTTGAAGGATGCGTTAGGTTCTTGTTTTAAAAATGTTGAGTCATACGATGGCACGGCTCAACTTAAGGTGTACTACGACAACTTAGGGACGCTAGAAAATATGATCAAATTGATTCAACCAGCAGTTGAAGCATCTGACCTATATGATGTTGCTAACTATTTAGCTGAACTCTTAGCTCAAACATCCAAAGCTTGTTGGATGATTCGATCAGTTATTAGAGATCAGTATTAGTAAGAAGGAACGTCTAAGTGGGCGGCGTCTTTCATTTCTTCTAAGCAGGCATCTTTGCAATCCTTGTCGTTGATAGCACAATCCGTAGCACACTCTAGATACTGATCTACTTCATCTAACTGAGTAGCATCTCTAGGTAGTAGCTGGTCAGCAATGACTGGCATTTGATGTTCTCCTGTTGTTACGTCGATGGATTGCTTTTCTCTGGATGCCATAAAGAATAATGAATAAAGAAAAGAATCCTATGTAGTCTATGAAGCTCATAAGATAAAGAAATGTTGAGTTTTTATGTACCAGCTATGATCAATAGCTCAGTCGACGAGAGACTCTGACTCGTGTTGAGTGACGGTTCGAATCTCACAAGGTGCATAGTAATCAGGCTTATAAGTCACCTTAGTTATGGTGCCTAGGTTAGCTTCTACATGCTTGGTAATTGCTGTGCATTCATTGCAAGTAACACCAATAACTTCCTCGTCAACTGTGCCATCTGGCTTGATGAGAAATTTGATTTGTTGTTGTTTCATGGAACTAAAGATTGAACGACAACTGACTTATCTGTACTCATAGCTTGGATACATTGGATCTCTGTACAAGCTTCTGATAGTTTTAATATTTTCATGTTTCCTCCTTTTCCTTTAATGAAAAGATAGGAACGAATCCTAGGATCCATTGACCATTGTTCGGAAGGATTCTTGCAAGGAATCCAAGCATGAAACTCGGTGTCATCGATAGCGACTTTGACCCCAAGCCCCTCCCGAAGGAGGGATGTAGTGTGTTTGGCACGAGTCATAATTCAGCACCTATGCCAGCGAAGATATCTTTAACTGAATCTTTAATGCTGCCTCCGTTGGCAACGTATTTTTCCATCTTGCCCACCAGTTTCTCAAGCACTTGTGCTTCGTCGTATTGACTGTCTTTGGCAATCTCAGTCAACAAAAACTGTACTTTGGGGTTCAGAGTCTTCACAAATGACGTTGTGTACCGTGGTTGTGTTAAATGTTTCATCTTGACACTGGATGTTGTAGGAATCGAGGGTGAATGGGGGTGGATAGTCACTTTTGATAGGCCAAGTATTGTCATATTCCACCAATGTTTTGGTAGAAGTTCGAATAAAAGGCCATTTTTTACTAAAAAGCAAGGAAAATTCAAAAACTTTGTGACTTGTCATCAGTTAATCTTCAATGATGTTTTCAGTTTGCACTTGTGACTTGAGATAGTCAACGTAAGCAATACCTACTGAAGTAACATGTTTCTGAATTGTGTCTTGACGGATAGGTTCTCTGCATCCAAGTTTGCCTGCGGCATAGACTTGACCGTTGATGTACTCGTCAAGAAGCTCTTTGAATCGTGGGTTTAAACGATCACCAGCTTCACGTACACGTTTAGCGTGTTCTGTTTCACTGCGAGCTGCATTTCTTCTGGCTTGCGGTGCTCTGACTCCAGCTCTAGGAATACCGTTCCTTACTGGCTGGGCAGTTGCAGTGATACCGTCTGCATCTCCCCATCCCTCGGTAGGGAAAGGTGTTGATATGAACGGAGCACTTTCTTCCACCTCTTGGTGGCTTTCTTGTTTGATGTAGTCAAATATGAGCATGGAACACTTGTATCTCTCATCGTATTGGATGCGAGTGGTGTATCCAAGTCCTGCGATGGGTGTGCCGTCAACACTGAAGGGTTGCCCAACCTTGACATGGTCTTTGACGCTTTCGGGGAAGCTGACGGAGCATTCTCCCCCTCCTCCGTTTTTTGCTGGGGCGTTGTAATAGGCATAGTGGATGCCGTCTTGCCTCTGAGCTGGCTTGGCGCTGAGCTGGGGGTTCGAGGTGAAGATGAAGACGGAGGTCGGAGTGGTGGTAACCATTTGATAGAAAAATGCGGTGGAATAAACAGGTCAACGATTTGATACAGGTCACGTAGGCTGTAAACCACAGACTGACCGAGTTTCAAATCAGGGAATAGTTCAGGGATGAACTTCATAGCCTCTGGGGAGACTGGAGTAAGAGTTACTTCACTGGCTCCTTTGCTTGTAGAGGCAAAGAAGTCATACTTGTCACTCATTCAACTCTCCATTGGCGCTCTTGGATGAATTCAACTCCTTCATATGATGGAGATTTTGTCTTGTTCTTGATAGATGCTTTGAAAGCCTCTTTGAGTGATTGTTTGTTTACCGTTGTTTTGGTTCTTTTGAATTCATCTGGCAAACTATCGGGATCGCAAAGGTACTCATCCACATGTACTGACGAAGTAATCATGGATTTGATTGTATGCATAGGCAATCTGTAATTAGTCAGTTTGTTGTCATCGTTAATGATTGTCCTGAATAATCTGATTACTAGCTGCTGTAATCGATAAGCTTTAGCTAGCTCTGGGATAGCTAGTTTCTTCAGCCTGTCTGCTTCTGCTTTCTTTGCATTAGCCATAGCTATCAAAGCAAACGAGAAGTTGAGAAGGTCTGTAGCCTTGTTCTCGAAGTTCTCTTTATCAGCTAAGTACACCTCAATCTTGCTGACAGCTTCTTGGTTCTTAACAGGATCTTCACTCTCTAGATCAACTATTGCTTGGTCTAGGTCTTTGAGTGAGCTCTGATGTTGAAGAGCTAAGTCGAATGAGCTGATTCGGTGCCTTAGATCTTTCGAGAGTACCTTCGAAGTACTCACTGGAATAGATGTTGAGGCAGTGGTTTCCTGCGTCGATTTCACAGTCGAAGTCTTCGACCCAGGCGAGGTCTGTTTTGAGGTCATGAATAAATAGGCGTTTGAAGTCGCCACGAAAGGGGTTGATTCTATACCGATCTTCAGGATGCATAAAGTTTCCTGTTGATTGTGTTAATGAGTGTGTCAATCTTTCCTTGATTCTTTGAGTCTCCCGAAGATCGTAAAGTTGCTTGAGATTGTTTGATGGCATCAATAAGTTCAAGCAGGTGTTGACTGCGTGGACTATCCGCAACAGGACTAAATTCATTTATATTCATAATTAAATATGCTGCTTGCGAATGATGCCGCAGAAATCAAGGATTGGGTAGAGCTGGCGCTGTCATGTCAGCAGAACGACAACGCCAGCATCATCTAGTTACGCGGTTAGTTACGCGGGTGTAGAAAAGGTGTCAACTACAATCTCGGAGTCAGCGTCAACATTGTTGATCTCGAGATCTAATTTCTGACGCCTGAGTTCTTCCTCGGCTTTGTTGATAGCACGTAGCTTGGCTCTCGCTGCAATCTCCTCGGCTGAGTATGTAATCTTCTGTGGATTACCATGTTCATCACGACCCCAACCAATTGACTTGGCTGAGTATGTCTTGCCGTCAACAGAACAAGTGTTTGTTGGATCTTCGTTGGCAACGAATTCAGCAAGCGTGTCAGATCTTGCACCAAGAGTGATGTGATCTTCCATGCAGGCTTTGGTGTGCCTGTTACGGCAGAAACCGACTGATATTAAACCAGTCTTATTAAATACGTCTGGTCTGATGAAGAACGAGAACGATTTAGTACCCAAGTGTAGGGTCATAGGTGTTTGGTAGTTGTGAACAGAAGATCTACGCAATAATACATAAAATGCATTGTTGAATTAGATCACCAAAAAAATACACCTAATATAGATGTATTGATAGAATTTTTAAGGCGTGAACATCAATCCACAGACTCGACTTAACCAATTACAGCAAGCTATTAATAAAAGGTATTTAGCTGCTCAGAATGCTGTGCCTTCTGTTGGTCAGGCTGATGCTTCAATAGCTCAAGCTTTGCGTGAAGCAGGTGCAAACGTTAGCAACTTTGGTGCCAACAGAACGAATGCTCGGATTCAGGCTGCTACAGATGAGTTAATAGGAGAACAGGATAAACAACGCCTTGCAGAAGCGATTGTTGCAAGACAGAGTAGGAATCCTGTTCGGATGATTACTAATCCAGACGCTTTCTCAGCAGATGCCAAGGCAGTATTATCTCAAGTACAGCCAGGAGACAGAACTGCTATACAAGCGGCTTTAGGTGGAATGCCTAATACAAGAGCAGATATAGCAGGAGCAGTGGGTGACGCCTTGACATTTATGGGAGGATCTCCAGATCAGAGGACAGCATCATTTAGACAAGCACAAGTAGCAAGAGCAGGTGTAGCTGGTGTAGCGGGAGGTTCCGCTTTGACTGCAGCAGGCTCAGGACTACTTGATCTTATGGCTTACGTAGAAAGCACAGAGCAGCAAATTGTTGACAGAGCAAACACTTTAGTATGATTAAAAATCCAACTCCTGCTGAATGTGACATGGCAAGAAAGATCTTGTATTCCATGGAGGCTCATGGGAATACTCACTCTTCTGCCTATATATCTCAGCAGGAGACTGTTCGGATTTGTCAAGTAAGAGAGGATAAAGAATGGACGACCTAAGATTTGCAGGAGAATTATTTGATCTTGACCTGAAAAAAGGTTTGAAGGATGGTAACTTGGATAGCCTGCGTCGAAGCTTTAGGAGTGACAAGTTGATACCGTCTTTACAGAAGACTTTCAATGCTATGTCTCCTGAGAATAGTGAACCTGAATATACAATGTCAGGCAGTTATCAACCTGAAGTGGCATACGGGGCTTAGGGTTTAGTCTTCTTGAGGAAGGTGCCATCAGGCTTCTGTAATCGTCCAGTCTTGGTCTTTCCGACCCAATAGTCTTCTCTTCTGAAACTGTATAGATATTCAATAATTTGCATAAATGGCTTGTTCTTCTTTGCCCAAGATTCATACCTAGCTGCTAGCTTCTTGATCTGCCAGAGGAAGCGAACAATAGGAGGTAAAAGCTTATGGCAAAGTTCTTGAGTGAAGCGAGCCATGAAATAACAGACAAAAAGGAATTGAGTAGAGAAATTTAAGAAGGATTCTTTGAAATTTTCGTACTTATTACTAGTGTCGTGGTTAGTTGGGTCATAGTCAACCAGTTCACCGGGCTGAACAGGTGCAATGTCCCACTTTGAGTTAGGTGGTGTCATTTGAATAGTAAGTAGGAGGACGCACTGTTGAGTTAGTGCAATAAAAAAGCCCCACCCGAAGGTGGAGCTGTGTATCTATATGTGGGATTCATCAAGAGTATCGTCTTCCATTAGACAGCTTGCGGCATAGCCTTCTCTGTCTGGAATCTCTTCTTCCTCGTAAAGACTGGTAGTTAGGTGAGTGCCTATCCATTCAGTCTTATTAGGGTTGATCTTCTTAGGAAGACCTTCGAGACCACGTCGGTCACTCATGATTTCACCTTCTGTTGTTGCTTAGCGTACTGCTTGAGCTTGGTTTCACAGTTGTCAAGTTCACGAACCTTATTATCCGTATGATCGAAATAACATTCAACAGCTCTAATCATCTCAGCATGTACACGTTCTAATCCTCTCGCATTAGATCGTTGCATAGCATCTATGAGTAATAAAGCTTCTTTGGCTGATATGCAACCAAAAGGAATAAAAGTTTCAGTGGACTGACCAGGCTGTGGCTGACCAGTTATGTCGTTGTACCTCATGACCAATGTTGAGTTGGAGCAATAAAAAAGCCACCCAGCCGAAGCTAGGTGGCAAGTAAGTTACTTAGTGACAGGCTTGTCAAGACTAGATCTGATGATCTTGTAACTCTTAACTCTAAGAGCCTTGTACTGAGCCTTCATGTAGCCTCCCATTAACTGTGGGCTAGAAGAAGGAACCCAGAAGCCTTTTAAGGCAACTTTGACCCACTGGCCTTTTTCTGAGTGCTTGGCTTGTAAATCAAGCAACTCTTGGGCTAATGGAACACCGTTGTCACTAGCAATAAAGTTGTCGACAGGTAAGTCGATGTTGATCTTCTGATCATTGAAGGTGTCAGTAGAACTGCAGCTAAGGAAGCCTTTGGCTTGACGCTTAGCGTTTTCACCTTGCCCAATAAACTCCTGTGTGTTCTTGAGCAGACCGACAATAACGACGTCATCATCGATACGCTCTGGAGTAGCAGCCTTGGCGGATGCTTTTGCAGGAGTTTTAGTTGGAGTTGCAACCATTTTTAGGTGGAGATAGAGAACAATGCAGTGTTGAATTACTGCAATAAAAAGACCCCCACCAGCTAGAACTGGCAGGGGATACATGGGATAGGCTGACCTAATCGAGGAAGGCGGCTGGGTCGATACCGAAGGAACGAGCTCGGAGGGCTACAGTCGACCTGTAGTTAAACTCGTCAGTGGTACCAAGACTTGCCGCATAATTACTAGTGGCTCTAAGAAGGGAAAACAAAGCGTGATCCTCTTGAGCAAGATACTCAGTAATTAAATCGTTAACCATGGTGGTGGATAGAGAGAATAATGCAGTGTTGAGTTACTGCACTAAAAATTCCCCCGACCGACCTGAAGACCAGACCGACCGAGGGGAACGTAGTGGATAAGGGGTAGTACTGATGTACTTAAGCAGATAACTGAACGTAGTCAACGATATGACTAGGTTTATTAGGTTCGCACAGGACGACCTCAAGCAAGAATGCTTCAGACTCTGCATCCTCTCTAGATCGATGGAAGCTAGAAAACTTCCTATCTAGGATGACTGCCCACAACTCATTCATAATGCATTGTTGAGTTACTACATTAAAAAACCCCCATCCAGGACGACCTAGACAGGGGCTTTGGGTTATTGCTCTTGCTGCAAATGCTTACCAACGTAGTAACCATTATCGCGGCAAAACTCAACTAAAGCCAGCTTTTGAGCGCGTTGATCGCCTCTCAAATACTCCGCTCCAGCGCATTGCATTTGAGTAGAGGCAGACAAGCCAGTCACAAGCTGGTTTACTAACATGATTGTTCCCCAAGAGAAACAAAAAACACAAATAGGATAGAGAATCGAAGATGATTTCATAATGCATTGTTGAATTAGTCCAATAAAAAACCCTACCTAGCGGCAGGGAGTTTCTTGACCTTCTTAGTGGTGTATCTGGGATGACCAGCCAAGGTCTGGGTCTTCTTCCAGTGCTCTTTGGCTGTTTCAAGGGACATCAACAGCGAGCACTGAGCATACACCTTATTGCGTGGATTCTTAGCCTTAGGCAGGTAAGTGATCACGCAAGTCTTAAATTCCTTGTTCAAGCTGTATACATACTTAGCGGTGCTAGTTGTAATACTCTTAACTTGGATAGACATAATGCATTGTTGAATTACTGCATTAACATCGCACTAACATCAAAACTTGCATTATCTCCACAAAGTAGCTATATTTGTCAACTAATCTACTAAACAGTAGGCGTGATCGTCACAATGTAAACAGGTAACTCAAAATGCGAACACAAAGCGAGCATTAGCGAGCGCATGGGGAGCCATGGGAAAAGTGAACTCAATTGCGTAGCAATTTGGAGTGAATCATTATAAGCAAGCGAGTGAAACGAGCGCAGCGGTTAGCAACTGGGTACGTGTTAGCCTAGTGTCACAGGGTTTGACGCCCTCGAGAGAGCGAAGAAGGGGCAGTGCGATAAATGCGCTATGTATGCGGGGATGCGTGGGATAACTGTTGCTAACTCAGGCTCGTAAGGGAAACAATAGATTATGCAAAAGATAACTATGGATTGCACCCTTGAACGCGGTCGCGTAACACGTCGCAACGCAAACTTCCGCAGCTAAACATTAAACGTAGTCAGATAGTTCTTCTGTTGTTAAACAATTAACTAACATAAGTCTTCTGCTGTTTAACATTTGCTGCGTCGCTTCATTACATATGCCCTTCTTTTTTTTGTTTGAGCGGTGCTTCAACTAGGCGAGGGTGTTTGATGTATATCTCGCTGAGCAACATTTTTCGAGATTTTCCCGCGAGGCCCTCTTAAGGGGAGTTAAAACGCTTCATGAGGAGAAAACGCGATAAAGAGCTACGAAGCGCTTATCCGCCGCTTAACATCAGAAAACCAGGGCTAACGCCTTTAACGACTCGGTAGACTTGTAATACAGATATAACTCGTATAAATAGGATGCTTGGCGGTATCGGCAACTTTAGGTTCTGGGATGACAAAGACGACAGACGTCGCCCCGAAGGAGATCAACTCAAGCGCCTGCAAAAGCTAGTAGAAGAAAGCGCCGCGCCGTATAGAGGACAAACTGCAGCAGAGAATTTAGCCGAAGTAGAAAAAAGAGGTAGGCAAGGCTTAATATTTGGTTCTCCACAACAACAGCAACCCGAAAATACTCGTAGAACTATAAATCCAGACACAGGCACTTATGTAATGCCTGAGAAAACTCGTGCAACACCTTCTGGAGATTTTGCATTTACTCCAAACAGGGGTGCGGGTGGTCGTATTATTCAACCTAATAAAGAAAACAACACGGCAGGCGGCGTTTTAACACCAATCCCTGCTAGAAAAACTGACGAAATTTCTCCATCTGTCCCTCCAAGGGGAAATTTTCCAGACACAGGCGAATACTCTGGCAGAACAGGCAAGCAAATGCCTTACAAAATGGTTGGTGTTTACAGACCTGACAAGGAACCTGTACCTACTAAAGACTTTTTCTCAGAAACACAAGCAAAATACCCTACTCAGAGGGATCCAAGAATGGAAAAAGCTCTGAGAGACGTGCGTAAAGAGACTTTGCAACAAAAAACAGACTTAAAACCACAAGAAGAACTAATAAAAAGGTATGCAAACTGGGATTACGGTCCATCTACTGCAGAAGGAAGACAAGTAGGACCTGCAGAAACTCGTTCACAGCAGTTAAAGTCTGCAATGCCCGAATTAAGTGGAGAAGGAGTTAACTATTTATTAGATAATCAAAGAGTTATACAAGATCCATCAACGCGCCCCGAAGGTGTCTTAGCAAGATTAGGTAGATCTGGAGAGATTGGTCCTGAGTCAGGAGTGGCGACTTCTTATGACGACCCTGAAGGGAAATATTTAAGAGCTGATTCCGAGAAATTCAAGGAAGTTCCCACTGTTCAGATGGTTCAAGACTATGATCAACTTGCAAAAATAGGAGTAGCCCCTAATGACAAGCTAAAACAGTCACGGACTGCGGTTGGTCCTTATGTTGTACCTGCTTTGATGGCTCCGGCTGGCGAATTCTACGATCTGCAAACTCAGACAATCGAACCGCTCGGGTCAACGCCTGAAGAAACACGCAGACAAAAAATGATGGTTGCCGAGGGTACTGGTGTCAGGCAGCCTTCTACATATACTGTTGGTCAAAAAGGAACAAGACGCTTTAACCCAACAGCAGTCAGGTTGGAATTGCTTGATCCAAGTGCAAGACTACCGATTGATATTGCTGAGAAATATGGTTTGTCTTATTTTGTCCCAGACAGGACTAGTGGTAGACCTCAAAGTCAAGCACAAACATTAGGAGAAGCAATTAATGCGATAATTCGTGGAAATTTAGCTCCTGTAGTATCTATTCCAAGCTCAAATTTGGATGTGAGAGCCGGTAAATATGAAAATTCTCCTAATCAATTCTTTTTAAACGACGAAAGAGTAATTCCTTTGGGACGTGGTCAGTCAGATGGAGAAACAACAGTAAGACTTGGAACTAGTCGCATAACTAATCAAGGATATCTCACAATTAATAACTTATTAGAAGATATAACTGGTATGCAATTAGTTTCAAACTTCAAATTGCAAGATCCAATCTTGGGTGACATGCAAAAACGCTTGATGCAAGTTACAAAGCCAGCTAAGCAATACCAAAAAGGAAAACCAATGGTTACTATTACTGGCAATCCTTTACAAGACTTACTTGATCAGTTACAAGAAGGAAGAGATATAGATCGAATGCTTGGAAGTGCAGAAAGAGTGAACTTCTCTCCTTTAGCGACAGATCGTTTTCCTCTAGAACGAGATGCGTTCAGAGACAAGATGGGACTCAAAGAACGCATGCTTCAAATAGTCAGAGACGCTAGAGCCGCAGGAGCCCCTAATCTGTACACTCCTGAAGCCCAGAACGCTCCTGTAAACCCCAGCCCGGACGCAAATATAAATAGGAAACCTTCGGTAAGTCAGGCCAACGTCCCAGCAGGAATGAGACCTACAACCAATGAATACGTTGATTTGGTTAGGCAAGCAAAAGTTGATGAATTACTGAACAAATATTCAGATATGGACTTTGTTCAAAAACTACGTCGTATCAGAGGTCGTTAATGGCAAGAAAAAAACATTTAATTGAAATTACTCCTGAAAAGATGAGGGAGCATACAGCTCAAGGATATGCTGTTCTTGGTGCTATCACTGATAAGAGAGGTTTCGACCCTGTTGGAGTCGTAATTTTATCAACTTTAATTTTTAACACGCATACATGGCTGATCCATGAGTATGTTTATAAAACTAATAAATTTCAGGCTATAGAATTAGTAGATGAATAGATTACTTCTACGACAGATATCTCAACCTGCTATTGCTGTACCTGCGAGTATGGCATTGCATGGTGGTGCATCCGCTTACGGTAATGTTTTACAAGAGAATCAGCTACAAAAATCTGATGGTCGAATGATTCTTGAGTCCATCATGGCTGCGTTAGGAGCAGGAGCTGGTGTATTAGGTGCGGCAAATATCAACAGAAGAATTAGAGCTCCACAATATAGGCAATTAAGAACCAATCTAAAAAGAAAGATACCAACAAATCTTCAAACCCCAGTTACCGCAGTAGCTCCAAACGTTGTCTCACTCGCTTTAGCTGGGGCTGGAGGAGGAATTGCTGGTGCTAATCTTGCTCCTTTCTTGGCTAATAATTTAAATGCCGTAGGTGTTCCTAACATGTCAGGTAGGCAGCAAGACTTCTACGAAGAAGATCAACCTGGTGCTCCTATAGACAAAGAAATGCTTAAAGAGCTCCTTGTCGGAATTCTAAAAGAACAAAATGGCTAACAAAACTGATTGTCCTAAGTGCAAGCACGCTAAAGAGTTGGCACAAGCTTACCAAAGGCAGAAGAAATGACGTATTCGATAGCTGATTACGAAAATAGATACGCTAATCAAATAGCAGAGGCTAATAGTAAAGGCAATTACGACACCGAAAAGATTATTGCCAACGCTATAAGACTGAGTCGCGTTGCTACCGACAAAGATTTTTCGGATTTCAAAGAAACTTTCAAAGATTATGATCATGGATTAGGTAGTTGGAAGAAGTGGGGAGGTGGTAACAAAATGGGTTCAGGCGGAGCAGCAGTTAATGCTGCAAGAAAAGCTAGAGCAGAAGCAAATGCCGCTAGTCGTGGTCCCGGATTAGGTTTCCATCTTGGTCAAATGGCAAGGGGCATTACAGCAAGATTTAGCCCTACTCAAGGACAACACCCTACTAGTGCAGAAGGTTTTGGTTATAGCAATCACAGTAGAAAAAATAGTTACAACACTCATGGAGTAGGTGAAAGAAGCGATGGATCTCGAGGACCCGTTAGCTCTAGCTCCTCCCCTCGCTCAAGGAAATTCGCAATGTCATTCTCTGTTCCATCTAACTTGCAATCCTTATATTCAGGATCTTTTAACATAGCTGGTGGCCCTGATCCTAATAGAGGATTGAATAGAGGTGCTACCTATGGTCGTGACGGAGAAAAAACTAGTATTACTACAGATTCTGATTTCGGTATCAGAATGAGAAATCAAGTTTTAGCTGATATGGCTAGATTTAAAGCATGACAAAAAGTAGAAAAGCTGGAGAAGAGCTGAAAAAAGCTTTTAAAAAAATGGATAAGCCTATGAGCAAAGGCGGTACAGGAGGAACCTTTACTGCTGCTGCAACTAAGGCTGGATATGACGACACTCCTGAAGCTCGCTTGGAATTTGCTAATAAGATTTTAAAAAATAAAGACGAATATTCTGACAAGATGGTGAGAAAGGCTAATTTTTATAAGAACGTTATTTCTAAGTAAACTAAAATTAACAATTCTTTGTAGACATGCCTAATAGATTTTTAGAAGTAGAGTATGATCCTGCTCAATTCAAGTTATATGCAGCACGCAAGATAGAAGGTATTACCAAAGTACTACCTACTCCTGAATTTAAGACAATCAGCGATGCAGCTTATAGTCTGACTCCTGATGACGAAGAAAGTTATTTAATTGCTGATACTGTTGATACCACATTTACTTTGTCTTCAGGATCATTTAGGCAGGGAAGTCAAATAACTCTTGTATCAGGTGCTTCTAATCAAATAACTTTAGTAGCTAGTGGAGTCAACCTGTTCTCTTCTTCATCTAACACGTCTTCGACTGGTACCTACAGAAATACATTTGCTTATTCAAAAGTTAATTTATTCAACATATCGACCGACAAGTGGGTAATAGTAGGAGATATCACTGCTGACGCTTTAGACTCTTACGTTGTAACCGCAGATAGTGGTCAGTTTGTATTTAATGGTAGTGGCCTCACGGATCAAGCTAACCCGAATTTAACGTTATCTGCTGGACAGCTTTTAATTATCGAAAACCAATCTGGTTCTACTCATCCTTTTGTCATCAAAAAAGGAAATATCAGTGGAGCAACAACAGGTGCAGGTCTAACTAATCCTGGTTGGGCACGCATAGACAATAACAATACAGCAGTTGACACCGATAAGTTGATGGTTTCTTTCAAGGAAACTGGTGATTACTATTACATCTGTCAAAACCACTCCAGCATGAAAGGATCTATCACTGTTCAATAGCAGTTATTATATGTAATAAAGGGTATCTTCTTAGCGTGGCGCATAATCTTACTGATCACTTAGGTACGACTAATAATGCGATTGACCGTGCTATCGCACAAAAGAAGGCTAGAGACGAGACATCCGTAAAAGGTGGTTATGAAGAAGGTGCGTTTCAACAGTTTGCAGGACCTAATAAAAGAGAATTTGATAATTTAGCTAATAATCCTGCCTCTGACCCAGCCGCTAAGGAATTCTTAGCAAGGTGGATGGAGCAATATCAAAGAGGTCAGTACGGACCTATGGGGCCATACGCATGAGCATACCTTTAGCAGGAGCAAAAATGCTGCCCTTTATTAAACAAGGGGCTGGTATGTTGGCTAGAAATGCTGGCAAGCTTGGAAAAGAGTTGATTCCAAAAGGTACTCCAATGGAGAGAGCCTTGATGACTGCTGTTTGGTGGGGACCTGATGTATTGGTCTTCCCTGCATTAATGGCTGCTACGGCTCCAGAAGGAACAAGTGCAATGGACAGACTAGGGATAGCAGGAGAAGAGGCCACTATTGGTACTCTTGCTTCTTTGGTTGGTCAGTCTGCAGGTATAGGACTTGGTAAAAAATTACTAAAATTGCCTTCGGGTGGACAGGCACTCGGCTTGCTCCAAACTGCAGGTGACTTCACTGTTGGTGCTCCTGCCAGAATGCTTGCTCCAAGACCATTAACTAATAAGGCTTATGAGACAGCACAGCTAGAAGGAGAAGAACTTCTAAGAGCACAGATAAGACAAGAAGAACGAGAGCGCAGCGATGCTTTGCTGAAGATTGTTTTAGAAGGTGCGGGACTGTCTCCTAACCTTATGGATAATTATGGTTGAAGGATTAGGACGTAGACCTCAAGATGGCTTGAGGATATTCGAAGAAGGGTTTAGATCTAACCCTAGGTTCTTCAATCCTGAAGATATTGTCAGGGCAGATCCTATCGAAGATATGTTTATGAGCTCTTCAGCTCTAGACGCATTAAGACGAGCACTTCCTTCGGATGTAGGAGCTACTGCATGGGGTAATGATTTCCAACGTCGCATGGAAACTGCCCCTAATTGGCAGAGAAAAATTGCTAATGCTATTTCTTCCGTTCCTCTAGGGGGAATGTCAGAAGTTCAAAAAGAAGAATACAGGGTTCAAAGAGACTTAGATCCTCGAATAGCTAGAGAAACTGTTGATCCTGGTTACACCGTTGCTAAGACATCTAGATTTGGATTGCCCCAAGTCGCAGAAGATGCCGTTCCTAGTGATCGTACAAAGCTAGGACGTCGAGCACGTATGTTGCAGGCTTCAGGTATAGCGGCTGGCGATGTTATGACGGACGGATTGAGAACTATTTGGTGGTTCTTAAATGCACCTCAGGCTGTGGCAACCTTAGGCTCCTTGCAAGGTATGCATATGGGTGAGAAGCCTTTAACAGACATGATGCCTGACATCCCAGTAGGAAAAGAAAAAACAATTAAATCAAGATTATTACCTACGAGGGGATACAGATTGGCTGCAACCATGCCTGCTGTAATAGGAACTTCTATCGCTGTCGGAAATATTGGACGTCAACCAGGCTATAAAGCAATTATTCCAAGTGAAGATGATCCTCGTAAGAGTGATGCTCCTGCTGCTGAATTATTAAGTAGATACTTCCTAGGACGCTCAGGCAGACTCCTTCCCTATAGTGAATTTTCTAAGGAAAGACCAGACGTTTCTCCTGAAGAATATAGACGATATAAAGCTTATACCTTTGACCAAAAAACAGACTTAAATCCTTTCGATGGAGACTTTAATCTTCTAGGTGCTTTGAAAGGTACCGTAGATGGTATTCAAGGCCCTGAAGTTAACTTCATGGGCAAAAGCATCCCTATAGCGACAGGTGTCTTGCCAGCGGTAGCAGCAGCGGTTGGCACAGGCTATGGCTTAAGAAGAGGAGGAAAGAGATTACTTGCACCGAGAGGGGGTATTTCTAAACAACAAGGTATTCAAAGTCGTCTAGCAGCTAAAGAAGAAGAGTTTGATAAATTAGCTTATAAATTAGGACAATACAAAGCAGAAGATAAATATTTCGAAGGAGCTAAAGGAAAAGCAGAGCTAAGAAGAAAGGCTCGTTTACAGGAAAACATTCCAGAGATGAAAGCAATAAATGAAGCAAGAAAAGCTGCTAATGAAAGAGAAGCCTTCTTATCTGCAGTGCAATACGGTTCTGGAGGATTAGCAAGTACTGCTGTTCTTGGACAGGCTTTAGAATCTTTAAGAAGGTCTTTGAAGACACCAGAGGAAGTAGATGCTTAACAGAATTAAACCCTTTGCCTCAATAAGAAGTGATGACGAAGCTATGAAGCTTATGTCTGGTGCTTACGACGAAAATATGGGAACACAACTTGCAAGGCAAATGTTGGCTGCCAAAGCTAATACAAACTTAGCTGAGATAACTGGTGAAGCGAGAACGGACGCAGCAGATAAATTAGCTAGCGGTGCATTTTTTAATTCACTTATTGGAGGTGTTGGAGCATTAGCAGGGGCAGGTATCAAATCATATAACGCTAATCAAGCCAGCAACATCTATGCTAATAGTGACTATGACTACCCAATGTATGAAGATCCTGCAATTACTGGAGGTAATGAGACTTGGAGCTATTGGGATACTGATATGGGTGTAAACGAATCCCCTATCTATCGTCAAGTACAAAGTCAACCAACAGTCGACTCAATCTTGGGCGGTCGTTTAAACACAAGCTGGTTTTAAATAATGGAAATTAAAACAGACCCTAATTCAATTTGGACTATTAAAGATTTCGGCAACTACGGAAAGGATGGTGGTGATTTTTCTGGACCGAATCCTGATCAGTTTTCAATGGATTTTGAAAATTCTAAAGGTTTCTTCAAGTCCAAAAAAGATGATCCATTTGCTTATTCAGTAGGAAAAGGATTTGATATGAGCGGAGGAGAAGAAGGATTAGAAGTAGGACTAGGTCCTATAACATCGGATGCTCAGAAGAATATGGCTTTCGCAGGAGATCTACTTGGAATTAAAGCAGCAGAGGAAGCAGCCCAGATTCAAGCTGACGCTATTAGAGAAGCTGCCTCTAAGCAAGCTAAAGCAGCAAGAAATTCTGCAATCATTGGAGCTGGGGTAACTATTGGCGCTGCGTTAATTTAAGGTATATTGAGAAGCGTATTGGGGATACGCATTTGCTTACGAAGTTAGAACGTACAGATCAGATTATCGATACATCAGTAAATCATTTCTTTTCAACCATGGTTGCATGGTCTGGAGGAAAAGACAGCATGGTGTTATTACATTTACTTAGACGTCATGGTATTCGTGTACCTGTCATATTTTTTAGAGAATTATGGCAACCTTTTAAATATGAATTTCATGATCAAATCATTCGAGACTGGGGGTTATTAATTCACACTTGGCACCCTTTCGCCACGGCGATGCAACGTAGTGGGGATGAATTTGAAGTGCAAAATTATTACAAGATAAACAATACTGTTTTAACGTGTCCGACAGGTATCACAGAACCTGTAGATGATTTACCTTTCGTAACGGCTTTAGATATTTTGAATAGACCAACGCAAGAGAAGATAGAAGTACCAATATTTAATGCAATATGGATTGGACATAAACGCTGTGATTCAGATCCGATCCTTGGAGGGGATGCTGGTACAAGGGTGGAAGCAAGGACATTACCTGAAGGACCTGCTTTCTTATATCCATTACGTGATTGGACTCATGACGATGTTTGGCAGTACATAGAAAAGTATGATGTTCCTTTTGACGAGAAGCGGTATGAAAAGGTAAACGGCAAATGGAGAGAAAGACCTGAGAAGAGACATAATGCAGACTACGTTCATGCATCGATTGAATGCGTAGATAATCGAGAAAATGCCCCTAATTTTTTCCGATGCAAAAAACTGAACATGGACACGGAAAATATGGCTCATATGGTTCCATGGGTTGAACCAGAGAAATTGAGTTATATGCAAGATTGAAACGTCAATTCCTGATAGTCATTAGAATCTAGTTATAGGATTCGTGTGACTAATTTTGGAAGAGAATTTATTGCAGAAATTATTGGCGGCGGTTAATATCGGCGGTCAGTCACCTACAATTCCGATTACTCAGTCTTACGATTCAGGAACTATTATTGAGCCTGTTGGTCGTACAAATAGAAGTCAGCCATTTAATGTAAATAGAAATAGAAACGTTACCGTTACATCCAGTGGTCTTGATGATGCTGCCAATAAAGCAGTTAACAAGGCAATCCAAGCAAATCAACCTTATGCATCAAAGGGTGTATTCGGAATGAAAGGAGGTCAAGCAGGACCTATGAATCGATTAGCCTTTAGTAATCAGTTCCAAAACGCCTTAAAAGGAAATAGCTTAATACTGGGCAATGTAGATGTAGCCGCAGCACAGAAAGCTGGAATGGGATTTAATCCTGCTACTGGGAAATTGGTCATGCCTAAGGGGATGAATCAATTAAAAATTCCAAGGATTGGAGGTGTAGGAAAACTAGGAGGAGTATTATTAGTTGCCGATGCGTTAGCCGAGTTAGCTGATAAAAACGATCCTATGGTTGTCAATTTAGCAGAAGGAACTGGTAGAGCTGGAGGAGGATTGCTAGGAGCTATTTTAGGTGGTGGTGCTGCAGGATCAGCGTTTGGTCCTTTCGGAACACTTGCAGGTGGTCTTGGAGGTGCTTTCATAGGTTCAGGCTTAGGACAAAATGCCGCTAGAGGATTAGCTGAAGTTCTACTTCCTGATGGATATGTTCGTGATTATCGTCAAGGTAGAATGTTAGATGAAATATCAAGACAAAACGAATTGCAAGCAGCACTGAATGCTAATCAAACGGCTGCTAGCGTGGCTAATGCATTGATTGAAAGTTCTTTAGCTAGGAGATAACCTAAATGGCTTTTAGAGGACTGGACTTTACCCCTAGTGCGTCTCAACAATACTTAGCTAGTGTTGGGGCTCGAACTGCAAATCCGTCTACCAGGGCTTTAAGCACTATTGCTTCTGGGGATACGGCTGTAGAGGCAATGTTAGATGTCGAGAAAAATAATCAGAAATATTCGAATGAGTTAGCAATTAGAGCATTAATGGAAGCAGGTGCTATAGAACGTCAAGAAATAGCAAGCAAAAATTCTCTTAAAGAAGCAGAACTTAGACAGAAATCTACTCTTGCTGACAAGCTTACCGCTTTCTCAAACTTGAGAGGTAGTCGTCAATTAGCAACTCCTTCCATGATTCCAATGGCTGGAACAAGAGATGCTCAAAACGAAGCCCTGAAATCGACACTAACAAATATCAGTGGAAAGCCTACAAAAGTAACCGGCAGTCAAAAGAATATTTTACAAAACTTGGAACAAAATGATTTACTGCAAAAAGATACTAGTGAGTTATTAAAAGAAGTTAATGAATTATCTACCAATATAAATTTAGACACTGCCATGGAAGAAGCCATAATGTTTGACCTGAAACAGCCACTTATCCCTGCAGCACAGAACTTCGATTTTAGCACTCTCTAAGAGAGCTATTATTAATAAAGGTTGGTAGCTTATTTAAATGTCTTTCAAGTTAAATGCTAAGAAGGTTTACTCACCAAGTGAGTATGCTGCTCTTTTAAAGATGGGCAAGGTCTCAGAACAAGATATCGAGAGTCATTTCAATAACATCAAAGCGCAAGGACAATTTGCTGATAACCAAATAAAAATACAAGAGCAAGGGCCTTCTGCTGTAGCCGCTACTCAGGGGATAAATGTAGCTGACCAGTTTTTAGACGCGAATAGAAATCAGAAATTAAAAGATATAAACTTAATGGTTCCAAATTTACTGAATCAAAAACAGCAGATATCAAATCTAGGACCAGGAGGACTGACTGCCGACAACGAGGTAAGCATAGGAACTAGAAGAGCTCAAGACGATGGGTATGCCGCAGCACAACAATATAAGGCATATAAAGAGCAAATTCTAAACCCTCAACTAAAACAGCAGCTAGGGACAGACTTAATGTTTGGTCTAGGTCTACTGTTATCTAAGTAAGAACATGGAACGTTTTGCAGGCGACAATCCTCAACTAGCAAATCTAGAGTTAGCATTATCCAACTCTCCTAAGGATTCTCAAGATAAATACAATCCTTACGCTCAGGACACAAGCACTGTTCAGTATGGTGACGTTCAAAGAGCTCCTATACCTTCTCAGAACCCTAATCAATCCGAATTTACTAATGGCATACAAGCCATGGCTGATAATGGGTCTCAGTCTGTCGTAAACGATAATCAGCTACCAGAAAGTATCCCTGCTCAAAGAATGACAGCCTCAGAAAGGTTGGCGTCTATGTATAAAGCATCTCGTGAGACAGGAGAAAGAAAAAGAGCTGAAAACCAACAAAAAGAGACTCAATCATCATCTAAAGGTGAGCAAGACTTAGAAGGGGTTAGATCTGCTATTAATTATTTCGATGAGGCTAGAAACCAAAAGAAAGCTGAGTTAACAGCGGGTGAAGATACTAAAACTACCGAACAACAAGAGATTGGCAATAAATCACGAACAGAGGCTTTAGAAAGATCAAAAGCTCAACAGGGAACCAAAAAAGAAGAACCAACTATCTCAGATCAACCTTCTTGGGATAGGAAGAAAAATCAAAACGACACAGACAGCTTTGGCTTATCATAGTAATACCTAGTATCAATATTCATGTCATCAACTATTAATACCGACTCTTCGTCTAACAATCAGTCTTTAACTGATTTTTGGAATAAATTTGGAAAGTCAAATCCTACGAACCCAGCCGTAACTACTGAAGGAAAATTAGTAGAAAAAGGAATGGGTGGGCTTATTAATTGGGCTATCTTGAATCCTACTAATAAAACAATTGGAGGTTTTACTTCTGGAAGCTTAATGGGAGCATATAAAAACTACATGGATATGGGACAAGACCTGACATATAGAAAGGCTCAATTAGGTCAGAACTTAGATTATGAAAAAGGAATGCAGCAACTTACTACTGGTAATACTGCCATTTTGATGGGGATGGAAGGTAATATAACTAAAGACCTAACTAATTTATCAGGCAATATTGGAAGTAGACAGATAGGAGAAGAAGGAGACCAGGAGCGTAGAACTGCTCGAGTGTTGGGAGACGAGTCACGCATGAGCATGATGGAGGAAGGCTCTCAGAATAGGATGACTCTTGGAGCACAAGGAATACAAGATCGTTTAGGAACTAAAGCAAAAGGCAAGGAAGATAGATTGAGCAGAAGAGAGCAAGGACTTCAAGACAGACTATTAACGCAAACCAAAGGAGACCAAGAACGTAAAACACAAAGAGATGCATTTAGAGGACAAAGAAAAATGCGTGCTGATGCTAGAGGTGCTAT
>CEQM01020226.1_pt1 | contig 32994 bp, 29 predicted proteins | sample 531111 | NCBI WGS metagenome assembly CEQM01 (sample SAMEA2621278, study PRJEB7988) | marine metagenome | biome: marine biome (ENVO:00000447); feature: deep chlorophyll maximum layer (ENVO:xxxxxxxx); material: "saline water (ENVO:00002010), including plankton (ENVO:xxxxxxxx)" | depth 120 m
TTTGATTCTTTAGCCATTTCTATCAAAAAATCATTTTGGTAAAATTCCCTAATCATTGCTCCTGACTTGTGTGTGGCTCCTGATGATAATGAATTCATTTCAATCAATGTTATTGAATCCACCCCTTTTTGGGATAGGTACATTGCGATACTGCAGCCAATGATTCCGCCACCAATTATTACAATGTCTGATTTATTTGGTAAGTTATTGTGATTCAAAATATCTTGCAATTTCATCCCTTTCAAATTTTGGAAAATTTTTAGTTATATTGTCTTGTTCTATTTTTAAGCCCTGATTATTTTTCGTCATTTTACCTATTTTTGATACGTTGATTCCTGATTTTGAGATTGATTCAATTAATTTTGATGTGTTTTTAGGTTTGCATGTAATAATCAAACTGCCTGAAGATATTAATCCTAAAGGATTTAAGTTTAATTCTTTACAAATAATTTCAGTTTCTTTTTTTACAGGTATTTTATTTGAATTTATTAGCATCCCATTATTTGATGCTATTGCGAGCTCTTCTAATCCTGTGATTAATCCACCTTCTGTTGGGTCATGTAGACTTGAAGCCAGATTGTTTTTGGTTGCCAACTGAGCTTCGTCTTTGACACTTATCCCAGGATTGTATATAAAATCAATTGCATTATTTATCACAGATGGTTGAATATTAGTTTTATGATTTTTTATATGATTTCCTAATATTGACGTACCTTCTAATCCGATATGCTTTGTAACTAGTATATCGTCATCACTATTAGCTCCCGATGTTTTCAATAATTTGTTTTTTTCTACTTCTCCTATCAAACAACCTATGGCAACAGGAGAATTAACTTCTGGCGTAATTTCAGTATGTCCACCTACTAAAGATATATTCATTTTAGAACATGCATTTTTAATATCTTCAAATATTTCTTTTATTTTTGATTCTTTTACAGACGGATTGAACAACAAAGTAGTTAATAACCATTTTGGCTCTCCTCCCATTGTGAAAATATCGTTAGAATTTACATTAACTAAATACCATCCCAAATTATCAGACGTAAAAGTTATTGGATCAGTTTTTACTAGTAGATATTTGTCGCCCATATCTATTGCTGACGCGTCTTCCCCAACAGATGGCCCAACAATTATTCTTTTGTCATTATTAGGTAAAGTACTTAACAGTTGCGATAAAATTTTATTTGGAAGTTTTCCTGATTTCATATTTATTGATAATGATTAATTTTTAATTAGTGATATCATATTTGAATGAAAATTAAAGCAGTATTATTTGATTTATATGGTACCTTAGTTGGGTTCGAACCTTCAAGGTTTGTAATTCAATCTCAAGTTGTAAAAAAGTACGACCTATTTTTAACTGAAGCAGGAGTTTCAAAAGGATATTTCCTAGCAGATAAATTTATGGCAGAACAAAATGCAGTTAACCCTATTAGATCAATGTCTATTGTTGAAAAAGAAGAGTTTTTTGCAAGGTATGAGCAGCTAGTATTGTCTGGAGATGGGCTTGAAGTTGAATTGAGCCTCTGTAAGAAAATTTTTAAAGAATTACAAAACATTCCTTATTCTATGGTTTTATATGAAGATGTTATTCCAACCTTGAATTCATTAAGAAAATTGAATTTGAAATTAGGATTGATTTCAAATATGGATAAATCAGGATCTGAAATTTTAGATGAATTTAACTTGTCTAGCTACATGGATGTTTGTATCACTTCAAAAGAAGCTAAAGTAGAAAAACCAGATAGTAAAATATTTAATATGGCATTATCTAAGCTAGATATTGATGCTACCAATTCTATATATATAGGTGACCAAATTTTATCAGATATTGAAGGTGCTAAAAATTCTAAAATGCTTCCAATATTAATAGATAGAGAAAGTAGTCACACAGATTACCAAGGACAGAAAATATCTGATCTCTCAAAATTGATTGATTTATTATTCACTAAATATAATTAGTAGTACCCCTAATAGACAAATACATATTCCAGTAAATTCATTAGATTTCAATTTTTCTTTTAAAAATATGTAACCTAATGTCAAAGCAAATATAGGAGCTGAACTTGATAATACTGTAGTCCAAGACCCTGTGTTTACTTTTAATGACCCATTCCATATTAGCATTGAAATGGTTACAAATAGCGCAGCAATAATTAAGTATTTTATTTCTTTTTTTGTAGTTGTTAATTTAATTTCATTATATTGAAATAAGTTAATTGGAACAAAGTATGTAAAAGTTAAAAGTGTTCTTATCATTGTTGCATCAATTACAGATGCGGAATTTAATGTCCTATCTGCTATAAATGCATTTCCTGCCCAAAAAGCGCCACATAGTAAGCTGGCAATTATTCCAAATAAATCATTTTTATTTTGTTGTCTGTTTTTTAATGATTTTAAGTGAGGGAAATTTATTGCCACCACTCCTGAAATAATACCAACAGCTCCTATGGTAAATAAAGAGTTAAATTGTAAAAGATTAATATATTTATCTAAAAGTGCAATTATCAATACTTGTATGCTTGTTGTTATTGTAAAGACTATTCCAAGCTCGGTTCTCTTAATAGCTTGTATATATATAATCATTCCAAGGGCGCTGAGTGAATAGCTTATTGTAAATGCAGTGTATATTTGTGTTTCATATGAAAAGAATTCATTCCATCTATTAAGATAAAAGTTCATAGATGATAAGGCAATAAATGAAATACAGCTTTCAAAAGCAGGAAATAAGTATAAATTTTTAATTTTAAATTTTTTTAGTATAGTTCCTGATATAGCCCATGTGAATGCACTAAAGAGTGGCAGAAAAGATAGTATGCTATTCATTTGATTTGCTTAGATTTTGTAAAAGTGTTAGTAATTCTTTTTTCCAGTTTTGTTCGTTAAATTCAATTTTTACTTTATTTGATATAAAAGAAATTTTATTATTTAATTTATTAATTTCAAGGCTTTTTTCCAATGAAAGTTCGTGAAATATAATTTCAATGATTTGTTGTTTTTTTGTAATTGATTTTATGTCACAATTTTTAGCTAAAATCTGAATTGAAGAGTTAAAAATTACATTTTCACCCTCTGGATATAGCTTCCCATATCTATTAGTTATTTGTTTTTGCATAGATTCTATTTCTTCTAAACTTTGGCATAAATTTAGACGTTTATATAATTCAAATTTGATCTTTTGCTCAGAAATATAATTATCACCAAATTCCAAATGAAGATTTAATTGTATATTTGGAATTTCATAATCCAAATCAAATTCATTAATTAATGGCTTTTCATTCTTTAATAACATATTTTTTGCTTCGGAAATAAGCTTTGAGTAAAGGTGTAGTCCTATAGAAATAACATATCCGCTTTGTTCTTTACCCAAAATATTTCCTGCTCCTCTTATTTCTAAATCTCTCATTGCGATTTTGTATCCTGATCCAAGTTCTACGGATTCTTCTAGAGCCTGAAGTCTTTTTTCCGATTCGTAAGTTAGTCGGGTTTGTTTGGGTATTAAGAAATAGCTATATCCTTGTTTTTCACTTCTTCCTACTCTACCTCTTAATTGATAAAGCTGAGAAAGACCAAACCTATGAGCATTATTTACAATTAAAGTGTTAACATTTGGCAAATCTAGACCTGATTCGATTATTGTTGTGCAACATAGAATGTCAATTTTTTTGTTTGCAAAATCAAGCATGGTTTTTTCTAATTCAAATTCTTTCATCTGGCCATGAGCAACGCTAATATTTGCATTTGGTATCAAGTTTTTTAATTGCTTTAATATTATTTGAATTGTTTCAACTCTATTATGAAGAAAAAATACTTGTCCTCCTCTGTTTAGTTCTTGAGTTATACTTTGCTTTATCAAGTTTTCATCATATGCATTAATACTAGTTTCCACTGGAAGTCTTTGCTCTGGAGGTGTATTTATACTGTATAGATCTTTTATTCCTGAAATAGCCATATACAGAGTTCTTGGGATGGGAGTTGCTGTCATTGTGATTATATCAACATTGGGATATTTAGATTTTATATTTTCTTTTTGTTTTACTCCGAATCTTTGTTCTTCATCTATAATTAATAATCCAATATTTTTAAATTCTATGTCATTTTGTATTAGCCTATGTGTTCCAATACAGATATCCAAGCTGCCATTGTTGATATCTTTTATGATTGATTTTTGATCTTTGTTGGATTTAAATCTACTTAGATATTCTATACTTACTGGAAAGGCAGAAAGTCTATTTTTAAATGTTTCGTAATGTTGTTGAGTTAATATGGTTGTAGGAGATATTACAGCCACTTGTTTCCCATTACACACTGCTTTAAATGCTGCTCTTATTGCGACTTCTGTTTTACCAAATCCAACATCGCCACAAATTAATACATCCATTGGGTTTTTATTTTGCATTTTATTTTTAACTAGATTAATTGCGGACAATTGATCAGGAGTTTCTTTGAATGGAAAACTACCTTCTAGATCTTTTTCCCAGTCGTTATCTTTGTTAAATTTGATGCCAGAAGTTAATTCTCTTTCGGCATAAATTGAAAGAAGTTCTCTTGCCCATTTTAAAGCCGATTCTTGTGCTTTTTGTTTTGATTTAGTCCATTTTTCACTTCCCAAGGAATTTAATTTAGGAACTTTGTTTGTTGGTGCTATATAGGGTGAAATTTTATGAATTTGACTTAGAGGAACATATAATTTATCTTCGTTTAGATATTCAATTATCATGAAATCCTCGTTGGTTTTAGTTTTTGGAGGTTTGCCAAAATCAATAAATTTGCCTATTCCATGATCATAATGCACTACATAATCACCAGGCTTAACTTCATCGTTGATAATAATTTCTTTTGTAATATTTTTGAATTGTGTAGGAGTATATTTAGTTCCATATAACTCTCTGTCTCCTATTAACATTGTTTTTTTATAAACAAAACCAGGAGTAGATTTGTAAGGAGGGGTATATTGAACATCAATATTTTTAAGCTTTAAATCTAAATTATTTATTAATTCATTTGTTCGATTAATATAGCTTGTTTGTATAATTATTTTCCCATTAAAGTCATTTAGGGGCGTGAAATGTTCATTGTTCTGAATTGATGCAGAAATTACAGGAATACTAGAAATATTAAATAATGATTCAGCGTTTAATGATTTATCTGTTTTCCATTGGGTAATATTTATGGTTTTAAATTTATATATTAACGACTTAATTTCATCTATTGAAAATTGGTTGATATATTTTTCAGTATTATTTTTAAGCGAAATATTATTAGAAATATGGTCATTTAAATTTTGAAATATTACGTCAGGATTATCTAAAATTATTATTGTTTCTGGTTTCAAATATTCAAAGAGAGACGATTGATTTTCATAATCTGATCCCAAATTATAGTCTATTGATTCTATGGTAATTTCAGTTAATTCTTTAATTGTAATATGTGTGTTAACGTCAAATTCTTTTATTGATTCTACGGTATCACCAAACAGTTCAATTCTAAGAGGGTTTTCGTAATCATAAGAAAATATATCAACAATACCTCCTCTAATCGTATATTCCCCTTTGGATTCTAATTGATGATCTTTATTTTCAAATCCTATATTAGTTAATTTTTCAGATAAAGTTTTAAGATTTACAGAATCGTTGTTAATAATTTTTATTGATTTTGAAAGGAGTTTTGATGGAGAAGGCAGTGATTCTAATGCTGATATAAGTGTAGAAACAATTATTTGTGGTGATGTAGCTTTTCGTAGATTAGAAATGAATTCTATTCTGTCAGAATTTTTTGATAAATTTTTACCATGTTCTTTTTTTTGAGGAAAAAACATAGTGTCTTTATGTTGGCTGGTTAAATTGTTAATCCAATTGATTGTTTCTGTGCCTGTGTTTTCTGTTGCAGAAATAATTAACACATCATTTTCAGAAGATATATTAATTAATTTTGAAAGTATTGGAAGCATTGAAGATCTGCATTCCAAAAATGATACATTTGATGTTTTGAGCTCATTTAAATAGTTTCTGATACTATCTGTGTTATGAGCATCATTTATGATATCTTGAATAACCATTTAACTTATTTAAGATATGAATAAGAATAGATAAATTCTAATAGCTTCTATATATTCTTTTCTTTGATCGCCTAGCATTTCTTTGAGCTTCTAATCTTCTGTTTTCTTGTCGAGATCGGAAATATTGTCGATCTCGTAATTCTCTCATTATTCCAGATCTTTGCATCATAGACTGAAATCTCTTTAGCATTCCATCTATTGATTCGCCATCTCTTAATTTTACGTGAGTCATTTACTTCCCTCTTTGTTAACAGAAGAGTATTATAGCTTATCATATAGAAAAATAAACACTTATATTTAGATTGATATATAAAATAATAAAGAAATTACTTTAACTCTGAACAAATGTTAGAAAATATAAAAATTAGAAACTTTAGAAATTTTACAAATTATGAAGTAACCTTTAATCAAGGAGTCACCACTTTATTTGGTAGAAATGGAGTAGGAAAGAGCTCGTTAATAGAAGCTATATATTTTTTATCAATTGGGAGATCATTTAGAGCAAGACATGACAGAGATACTGTAAATAAAAATATATTAGGGACAGGTGATTTTGCACAAATTAAAGGAATGTTTAAGAATTTGTCAGAAAATAGAGAATTACAGATAATTTTGAACGTGAATGAATCATTTAGATTATCTAAAAATGGAAATATTAATGGAGCGAATATTAAATTATCAGAATTTGTTGGTAATTTAAAATCTGTTTGTTTTAGTGTTAATGATATGAATGTAATATTTGGATCTCCAAGTGAAAGAAGAAAGTATATGGACTTGTTAAACACTCAGTTAAATCCAAATTATACTTCAGAGTTGTTAACTTACAATAATATTTTAGATTCTAGAAATGCATTGTTAAAAAGAATTAAAAATAATGATTCAAACAAAGATGAATTGAAATATTGGAATGATAAAATGATTGATATTGGATCGTATATTATTCAAAAAAGATATGAGTCTTTAGATAAGCTAAATCTGATTTCTAAAGATATTTTCACTAAAATTTTCAATTCTGAACATATGGGTGACATTAGATATTTATCTAGTATAACAAACGATAATGAATATAATTTGAAGGATGATTTGGAAAGAATTCAGATTCAATTTAGAGATAAAATATTGGAATATGAACATAGAGATATATCTTATGGAAGATCAAATATTGGTCCTCATAGGGACGATATGGTAATTAAAATAGATGGAGACAGTGCTCAAAATTTTGCTTCCAGAGGACAAGCACGATTGTTAGTTTTAGGAATTAAGTTGGCCGAATGTGAATTGATTAAGGAATCTAGCGAAGAACCTATTATATTATTAGATGATGCTTTTTCTGAACTGGATTTTCAAAACCAAGAATATTTAGCAAAATTTATATTAGAATATAATCAATGTTTAATTACAGGATTAGATTTTAGTGTTATAAAAAAACTGAATATTCCAACACATGAAATATTAATGGAGTGAAAAAAATTAAAACATTTACTGAAGAACTAATTAATGAAACTGCCGAGTATTTAATCAAAGCTAATTATCCTATAGTACTTTCTGGCGCAGGGATATCTGCTGAAAGTGGAATACCAACATTTAGAAAAAATGACTCTGAATCTACTAAGGCATCTTATTTTGGTAATTATAAAAATTTTATTGAAGATCCTAAATCATGGTGGGAAAATCAATTAGATTCTTCTTCTAATCCTAAAAGAACAAAATTCAGAGAATCAGTTGAAAAAGCATTGCCAAATAAAGCTCATATCGCATTAGCTCAACTTGAGGAGAGAGGATACATTAAACATATTATCACTCAAAATGTTGATGAGTTGCATTCTAAAGCAGGAAGTAAAAACATAACTGAAATTCATGGCAGTAGATATAAATGTAGATGTATAAAATGTGAAAAGAGATATTATAGAAATTTAGTTAATACCTCAATATTACCCCCAACATGTGATTGTGGTGGAATAATAAAATTTGATACTGTTTTGTTTGGAGAACCTATTCCAAAATCTATATTAACTAAGTGCATCGAGGTAGTAAGTAAGTCAGATTTTATATTAGTTGTAGGGACGTCTACCTTGGTTAATCCTTCTGCAAAGTTTCCAAGATATATTAAAAAAAAGGGTGGAATAATTGTTGAAGTAAATACTAACTCTACTCCAATTAGTGTAATTTCAGATGTTATACTTAGAGGATCTACAACTGACTCTTTGCCTGAATTATTAGATAATATTTCTAAGAGAAACTGATTTGAAAAAAAACAAAAGTAACAATATATTTTATGGATGGTATATTGTTATTGCTGGCACGTTTGCAATGTCAATCTCTTCTGGTATCAACTACCATGGATTTGGTAATTTGTTTTTACCTTTATCTAATGAATTTGGTTGGAGCAGGACTAGGATTTCCTCTGTTTTTTCGTTAGCAAGACTTGAAAATGGAATATTAGGCCCTATTGACGGTTATTTAATTGACAGATTTGGTCCTAGAGCAGTTATTTTAGTGGGAGTACCAATAATGGGTATTGGTTATATTTTACTTTCACAAATTAATGGATTTTTATCATTTTCAATTGTTTATATATTAGGTATAACAATAGGATCTGGTACATTGCATGTTCCGATTCAAACAGCAGTTGCTAATTGGTTCAATAAAAAAAGAGGATTAGCATTCGGAATTATGTGGTCTGGAGTTGGAATAGGGGGAATGATTGTTCCTTTATACGGCTGGGGAATTGAATTATTTGGATGGAGAGAAACTTCTATATATATAGGAATTATAGTTATTTTAATTGGCATTCCTTGCGGATTGATTATGAGGCATAATCCATATAAATATGGGCAGTATCCTGACGGATTAAAAGTTTCTGAAGATCAATCATCAAAAATAAAATTAACTGATTCTTTTGATTTTACTCCTAAAGAAGCATTAAGTTCTTCAAGTTTTTGGTTATTAACTTTTGCCACTGGATTAAGAATATTATTAACAAGTGGCGTGAGCTTACACTTAGTGCCTTATTTTGTTGATTTGGGCATTGACCCAGTGACTGCTGCAGTATTTGCAGGATCAGTAGGTGTTATCAGTATTCCTGGCAGATTTGGATTGAGTGCTGTTGGTGATCATTTTAACAAAAGGTATATATTGATGTTTTCTATGTTTTTACTTTCAATATCTGTTCTGATTTTATCTTACGTCAACAGTTTGAATGGAGCAATTATAGCGTTAATTTTGTACTCGTTTGCGCAAGGTGGAAGCGCTGTTGTGCCAAATGCAATTATGGCTGATTATTTTGGAACCAAGCATTACGGAACAATAATGGGATTTAGAAGTATTGTTGTAACATTTGGGGTCATTTTAGGCCCTATAATATCAGGAGCTACTTTTGATAATTATGGAAGCTATCAATTAGCATTTTTCGGATTTGCTATAGTCAATTTTATTGGTTTTATAATGATTATTTATTCAAGACCTCCTAAAAGATCTAATGCTTAAAATGCCTTGTTCCAGTAAAAATCATTGATATATTTAATTTGTTAGCAAGATCTATTACTTCATTGTCCCTGATAGATCCCCCTGGTTGAATCAAAGATTTGACGCCTATTTTATGAGCTAGTTGAACATTGTCTGAAAATGGGAAAAAAGCATCTGATGCTAAGATACTCCCATCAGATTTTCCTTCAGCTACTCTTGCTGCTATTTCTATGCTGTTTATCCTATTCGGTTGACCTGTTCCTAATCCAATAATCGATTGGTCTTTAACTAGAATTATACCGTTTGATTTAACATGTTTTATTGCTTTCCATGCAAATTCCAAGTCTTTTAATTGCGTGTTAGATGGTTTAGATTTAGTAACAGTTTTCCATTCGTTTTTTGACTCTTCTATTATGTCAGTATCCTGAATAATATATCCCCCAGCAAAAGTTTTAATTTCGTATTTTGGATTTTCATATTTTACATTTTTCATATTGATAATTCTAAGATCTTTTCTTTTTTGTAGTCTGGTTAAAGCATTTTCAGTAATACCTGGCGCTATTACAAGTTCAAAGAAAATTCCTTTCATTTGATTTACAGTTTCTTCTTCAAGTATTTTGTTAAATGCAACAATTCCTCCATAAGCAGAGACTTGATCTCCATCAAAAGCTTTTTTGAATGCATTTGCTTGAATGTCGTCAATTGCAAGTCCGCATGGATTTGCATGTTTTATAATTGCACATGCTGTTTCACTAAAATCATTTACAATTTGCCAAGCTGTATTGCCGTCGATGATATTGTTAAAAGACATTTCTTTTCCATGAACTTGAGTTCCGTTGATAATCCCTTTACCTAAAGATTCAGATGAGTAAACTGCTGCTTCTTGATGAGGATTTTCACCGTATCTCAATTTTTTTAACATTTTTCCTTTTGGGATAGAAAAAGATGAATCTGATTCTTCATCCAGATATTTGTATACTAGATCGTCATAGTCAGAAACATGTTGAAAAGCTTTACTGGCTAGTTTTTTTCTGTCTTTAATTTTAGTTAAATCATCAATAGATGAAAGGCTAGTATCTAAATTACTTAAAAGTTTATAATCATCTGGATCTACAATAGTTAAAACAGAGTGATAGTTTTTTGCTGCTGCTCTGATCATGGTCGGGCCACCAATATCTATCATTTCAATAATTTCGTTTGCTGTACTTTTTTTGTTTTTTAAAGTTTCTTCAAATGGGTATAAATTACAGATTACTATATCTATTAATATGCCTGGCATATTTTTAATCTCTGACATATGTTTTTGATTATCTCTTTTTGCTAAAATCCCTCCGTGAATTACAGGATGTAGTGTCTTTACCCTGCCGTCTAATATTTCAGGACTTTGTGTTACATCAGAAACTTTTTGTAGATTATTTAAATTTAATTTACTTAAATATTTATAAGTTCCGCCAGTAGAAATAATATTGCAGTTGAGAGTATTTAAATATGCAGCGATTTTATCCAGATTGGATTTGTCATACACGCTTATTAAGGCATTCAATTTGTCCTTCATTTAATTATTACCTTTGAGGTGTTTGTTGAATTGGATTCTAGGTGTCCTATTATTCTTGCTTCAGGTGATAAAGAAAGAATTTTATTCGTGTTTTCTTCAGATGAGACAATTACTAATCCGGTTCCCATGTTAAACACATTAAACATTTCTTCAATTGATATTTGCCCGGTTTCTTGAATAAGGTTAAATATTGCAGGAATTTTAAGAGAGTCTGCATTGATAATAGCATTAAGATTAGAATTAAGTATCCTTGGAATATTCTCTTCGAAGCCCCCTCCTGTTATATGCGCAGAAATTTTCATTAAATTTTTGATTCTTGATATATCTTTGTAATAACTTTTATGCGTTTTAGTTAGCTCTGTGCCTAGAGTTGAGTTGAGTTCTTTGAATTCTTTGTTAAGCACTTTAGGGTTACTTTCTATATCAAACACTTTTCTTACCAGAGTATATCCATTTGTATGTATGCCATTTGATGGCAAGCTAATTAGTACATCACCTTCTGCAGTTGATGATTTAGTCATTATTTCACCTTTTTCAGCTATTCCCACAATAAATCCCGCCACATCAAATTTCCCATTTGAATATACCTCTGACATTTGAGCTGTTTCTCCGCCAACTAATTTACAATTATTATCTTCACAAGCTTGAACAATTCCTTTGATTATTTCTATAATATCTTCTTCAACAATTTTTTCTACTGCTATGTAATCAAGAAAGAACAATGGATTTGCGCCGATACAAACTATATCGTTAACCGATGCGTTAACAAGATCTATTCCAAGAGATTTGAATTGGTTTAATTCAGAATGAACTAAGAGTTTACTTCCAATTCCGTCAGTACTGGATATAAGCACAGGATTTTTATATCCTTTTATCTCAAATAATCCTCCAAAATTTCCAATATCATTTGTTTCTTGATGATCAGAAATTATTGATTTCATATTTTCTTTTAGATTAGCAGCTTTTTTTAAATCAACTCCTGATTTTTGATAATTGATGTTTTTATTCTTATCTGACATATAATTTATTCTAAATTAAATTTACTCATTTCTAACTGTACTGGAATGGGATATTTACCTGTGAAACAAGCGTCACAGTATTGATTTGATGGCTTAGGCACAGTTTTCATTAATCCTTCTACAGACAGGTAACCCAAAGAATCAGCTTTAATGTAATTTTGTATTTGATCAATTGATTTATTTGCAGCTAGTAATTCTGATTTGGTAGCCATATCTACCCCAAAATGGCAGGGCCATTTGATTGGAGGAGCACAAATTCTTAGATGTATTTCTTTAGCTCCGGCTTTTCGAAGTAAGTCAACAACGAAAGGAGTAGTAGTTCCTCTTACTATGCTATCATCGACAACAATAACAGATTTGTTTTTAATAATTTCTTTTAAAGGATTAAGTTTTCGGCGAACTCCGACTTCCCTTAGTCTTTGATCTGGAAGAATAAACGTTCTTCCAACATATCTGTTTTTAACTAAGCCTTCAGTAAATGGAATCCCGGATTCTTCGGCATAACCTACTGCTGCAGCAATAGCAGAATCAGGTACCCCTATTACAATGTCAGCATCTACAGGATGTTCTATCGCTAGTTGCGCCCCCATTTTTTTTCTAGTTAAATATACAAGTTGTTCATCAAGAATGCTGTCAGGTCTTGCAAAGTATATATTTTCAAAAACACATGCAGCTAATTTTTTGTTTTCTTTCTTGAAAATTGTCTTAGCTTCATCTCTGTTTATGAAAACTGCTTCTCCTGGTTCTAGTTCACGAATAAATTCACCCCCGATATGATCTATAGCACATGATTCTGAAGCCAAGACATATCCATCTTCAATTTTACCAAGGCACAGAGGTCTCACTCCTAATGGATCTCTTATTCCAATCACTCCATCTTTTGTGAGAACTGTTAGAGAATAGGCTCCTTGTAATTTGTTCATCATATAATTAATTTTATCTTTCCAATCTTTACCAGGAGCATTTGCAAGAAGTTGTAGTATAACTTCAGAGTCACTAGAAGATTTGAATTCACAACCCCAATCGACAAGTTCTTCTCTAATACTTTTGGCATTTATTACATTTCCATTGTGAGAAAGAGCTATTTCTTCTGATTCTACTAAGCATCTTATCGGTTGTGCATTTTCAATTTTTGTTGATCCTGTTGTAGAGTATCTGGTATGACCAATCGAGTATGATCCTTCTAGTGATTCAATGTCTTGTTCGTCTAATGCTTGAGAGATAAGGCCCATTCCTGTTTTGACATTGATTTTTCCATTGTAAGTTGCTAGTCCTGCACTTTCTTGTCCTCTGTGTTGTATAGCATGAAGTGCAAAAAATGCTAGTCTTGAAGCATCGGTATTTGTTGTAATACCAACTACTCCACATTCTTCTTTTGGATTATCAAACATTAAGCATATTCTCCACCTTAGAAGATTTGATTATATATCTTGAGGTAGATGTTTTAAATACAAAATTAATGATTAACAATAGGTTGGGCTATAATCCACAAACTTAGTGCAGTATAAAATATCATAAGGATTAAAAATGGTATTTGACTTTTAATTGCCAAAGAGTTGTTACTGAAAATTTTTACTGCATTAATGTGTGAAACAATAACTGAAAAAACATGTCCCAATACTATGATTATTACTGAAGAATACCATGCATCTTTTGCATTGATTACCCCAATATTCAGAGCATAATTTTGTGTTCCGATTAAATCCCATCCGTATCCGAATGGATCAGATATCACTGGAATGATGAGTTGCCCTGTAATCAAAATATATGCAAGATAATGCGCTATATGATAAGCAATTGCTATTGGAGTAAGTGAAAACACAAACGAAGTAAGTATTTCTTCAGTTGATTTCTCTTTAGTTGTATCAGATACTATTTTGCAAACAAACCATAATAAAATAAAAAATAGTGAAGGTATTAAAATTATTCCGAGTGTTTCTGTAATTGCTTTACCAAGTGCGGGTATAAATATTATTTCTATATTTGACCAAAAAGTTGTTTCAGACAATCCGTCAAATGAAATTGTCCCCAGTAAAATTATGTGAAAAGCAACAAATAATGTAGATGGGGTTTTTAATTCTGTGAGACCCATTACAGGAAGTCTTAAACTAATGTTTGTAGTTTGTAGATATTTATTTTGAGTTAATTTGAAAATTCCAAAAGAGCCCATAATATGATAGTAAACACTAAATACATCTCCTCTTTCTAGCCAATTTTTAGCCCCATATAAATACATGAAAACAAACGTTAGAATAGTGTATACAGAAACTAATGTAGCTAAAGTTTGAGGATTGGATCCATTCCCAACATTTTCAAACCATGAGAATAAAATAAACGAGATTATTAGCGGCCACGCATCTAAGGATTTGGGATATTTATATTTCCCTTTATGTATTAATTCCGGATTTTTTATTACATTATTGATTAGAAATAAATATAGGATTTTAACAGGGTTTAATGACTTCCAAAAATCTCCAATTATTGGTGTGATAATACCAAATCCAACCCACCATATAATCCAAATAAAAGGCGTGGAAAAATTTTCAATTGGATTGCTTGAACCAATGAATCCAGAAATGATAGTAAGTAAAAACAATGATACTGATAATATTTTTAGTATATTTTTAAAAAGAATTAAATGTATTTTACCAAGTGTTTTTTCTTTAAATATAGATAATGATTTATTATGATTTGCTTTATATTCTTTATTAAAAAAAATAATTAAAATCAAAAACGAGAAAAGAATAGTTAAACTTCCGCCGATCAGGAAATAATTAAGAGGAATCGGGAGATCATATCTTTCTCCAAAGCCATGGGCTAAAATCTTGTTTGGTATTATTAACCAAAGAGATATTATTGAAAATAAAATAGATATAAGAAATTTATTCATTATTTTGGATTTACTATAAGTTTGCCAATTATATCTTCATCATGTTCTTCTTTGTCTGATCCATGATTATGTTGCCCTCCAGAATGAGATGCTCCATGTGATGAATGATCATGACTTGTATGAAGAGCAATTGGGAAACTCCCCGTAGCATTTAAGTTTATTTCTAGGATAGTAACTTTATTCTTTAACAATTCGGATTCAATATTATAACCGTGAATATGAATTGATCCATTCATATCACTTTTTATATTTAGAGTGATAGTAGATTTTTCTGTAGTAGTAATTAGTTCCGGGATAAGTTTCATGTTTTTTATTTGAATATCTTGGCTTGTATTGTGATTTGTATTAGGATTTTCTGTTGAACATCCTAATACGAACAGGCTTACTAATAAAATTGGGTGCAATAAGGCAAGTTTCATTTTTAACCTTTAATTAATTTTTTTGTATGACAAAAACATTGTAAAAACCTATTTTGATTTGGTTATTAGTATTTTTCTGGTTGCAATTGAAAATGGTACCAAGATAGCTGTAAATGTCAAGAATATTACAATGATATTTCCTGTATTAGCTCCTTTGAATACTTCAAAATTTTTATTTATTTTAGAAATTCCTTTATCAGATTTAATTGTAATATCAAGAATATAGTTACCTTCATCCACTATGACTGTATCGTATTCATAATATTGTGGAGAATTCAGAGAGTTTTTTGCCTCTACATCCTCATTAAATGAAGGACCTGAAATTTTAATATTAACTATGGATTTTACAAATAATGAAGTTTCTTTATCCTGCACGCTTAATGCTATATGCAGTGGGCCAGTGAAAACTTTTTCTGGATAAAGGCCATATTGAATAATATGGTGATCATCGGTGTAAGTTTCATACTTAGTTATCCTTCCATTACCCTCTAAACGGGAAGGCAGAAAAATGAAAGTCAGTAAGATTATAATTAGATAAAATAATAATATCTGATTTTTAATATTCTCCATTTTACAAAGACATATTTTGCATTATAGTATCGATATCTTTGTCTCCACGTCCACTTAACCCAAGAAGGATAATATCTTTCTTATCCAACTTTGGTGCTAATTCCTCTAAGTAAGCTAATGCATGGGCAGGTTCTAAAGCCGGGATTATACCTTCTAGTTTTGAGGTTAAAGCTAGAGCCTTAAGAGCTTCTTTATCAGTGGCTGCTACGTAACTCGCTCTTTCGGTATCTTTGAGAAAACTGTGCTCTGGGCCTACTCCCGGATAATCTAATCCGGCAGATATACTGTGTGTTTCTATTATTTGCCCGTCATTATTTTGAATTAAATACGTTTTTGTTCCATGAAGTATTCCTACGCTTCCTTTGACTAGAGTTGCTGAATGCTCGTCTGTGTTAACTCCTTTCCCTCCTGCTTCTACTCCAACTAGCTTTACATCTTTGTCATTTACAAATGCATGAAAAAGTCCCATCGCATTACTTCCTCCCCCAACGCAGGCAATAACATAGTTTGGTAATTTATTTTCTATTGATAGAATTTCATTTTTAGCTTCATTTCCAATAACAGACTGAAAATCTCTAACCATTAGTGGGTAAGGATGAGGCCCGATTACACTGCCAATTAGATAATAACTGTTATTTACATTGGTAACCCAATCTCGCATGGCTTCATTAATTGCATCTTTTAGTGTTTTGCTTCCTGAAGTTACACTTATTACTTCTGTTCCAAGTAGTTTCATTCTGTATACATTTAGTGATTGTCTTTCTATATCTTCTTGTCCCATATAAACAACGCATTCCAAACCTAGTTTTGCGCATATTGCTGCCGTTGCAACACCATGTTGTCCTGCTCCTGTTTCAGCAATTATTCGTTTTTTACCCATCAATTTTGCTAGTAATCCCTGGCCTACAGCATTATTGATTTTATGAGCACCTAAATGTGCTAAATCTTCTCTCTTAAAGTATATTTTAGCTCCACCAAAATGTTCGGTTAAATTTTTAGCAAAGTATAGAGCTGTTGGTCTGCCAACAAATTCTTTTAGTAATAGGTGAAATTGTTTTTGGAAATCATCTGATTGTGCTATTTGCTTGTAGTTTTGATCTAATTCTTCGATTGCGTACGACAGAGTCTCAGGTATAAATTTACCTCCAAAATCTCCATAAAAACCATTCTTGGGATTATTCAACTTTTTCCTCTTTCATTATATTTATTTATTATATTAGAAATTAACAAGAATATTATAGAAGAACTTAATGTAAAAATACCAATAATTATTGTTGCATCCATAAAAAATATTTCTTCAAATATTTTAATTAAATAATCTTTTCTTGGATCTAAAATCCAAAGGTCATTATCAAAGCTTATTATATGAAAAAGGTAAAATATCCACCTAAATCCAATCAAGATTGCTATCAATATGAAAGCAGTAATTGAGAATGAAAATTTAAGATAAGATTTTGCAGCTGATTTGAGCAATTTGGTTCTATTATGATTGTTTAGTCTGAAGTAAATTACTATACAAATAATTATTGCTGACCACATTAAAACTGATATTAATTTAATGTTATTCAGTAAAATCTTTACATCTAACATATGCATGATTTCTTTTTCGTTAAATAATTTTTTTTCAACTCCGTTAATATAAGTTGTCATATCTATTTTTTCATTTGATTTTTCATTAAAGAAATCTTGTGTATTATCAACTATTTTTTCAAGATCTGTTTTTGTAATTCCTGTTTTGTAGGAAGTGTTATTCTTTTGGAATTCAAATTCATAGAATAAATCCAGATTTACTATTAGAAGAGCATGACTAAATAGCAGTGCTATAAACAATGTTGTCTGGAAAAGAATTTTATTGATTTTTAATAACATTTTTTATACTTAATTTTTAAAATCATTGTTAAAGTATAACAATATATCTAATTTAATAATTGGAGGAACTATGAATTTCCCTGATCTAGAATTAAATCTTACTGGTGTATGTGAATTGATTGAAACTCTTCGAGGACCTGAGGGATGTCCTTGGGACATCGAGCAAACTCCAAATTCCTTAACAAAGCATCTAATTGAAGAGTGTTACGAACTAGTTGAGGCAATAGAAAATAATGACTTAGAAAACATAGAGGAAGAAATTGGAGATCTTTTATTAAACTTATCTTATCAAATAGTGTTTTTAAAAGAAAAAAACTATTCGAATGAAGAAGCTTTAATTAAAAAATTATTTTTTAAAATTCATACAAGACACCCGCATGTTTTTGCTGATTTGGAATTAAATGATTCTGCAGCTGTTGAAAAAAATTGGCAGAAAATAAAAAATAAAGCAAATAAAAATAACACTGATAATATACCAAAGCATTTACCTTCACTTATTTTAGCTCAAAAGGTACAAAAAAAATATTCAAAATTAAATAATGAATCAAGTACAATTGATTCGTTATCTAATATGCGAAACATTATGAACAATCAAAAAATGCTTAATTCAGATATGGTTGGGGAAATTTTGTTTGAGTTATCAAATTACGCCAGATTAAATAAAATTGATTCGGAGAAGAGTTTGAAAAAATTCATAAATGATTATATGGATCAAACAAATGAAAAATAAATTAAATATTATATTTATGGGATCAGGGTTGTATGGTTCATTAGTATTAAATTCTTTAGATCAATCTAATTTTAATATTTTGAACATATTTACAAAATCAAATAAAGTTATTTCTAGAAATATAAAAAAACAAGAATATTTTAATGTTGAATCACATAATATTCCTATCAGTGAAATATCTAAATTTTCTAAAGAAGATTTAGATATTATTACCAAAGCTAAGCCGGATTTAATAATAGTTGCTTCATTTGGCTTGATTCTACCGGAGTCCATGTTGTCTGTTCCACATTATGGAGTTATTAACATACATCCTTCTTTATTACCTAAATACAGAGGTCCATCTCCTATTTCTTCCTGCATAATAAATGACGAAAAAATCACAGGAGTAACAATAATGAAAATGGTTAAAGAGTTAGATGCAGGACCAATATTGTATCAGGAAAAAATCGAAATTGATTTTAATCTGAATTCTGATGAATTGGGAATTAAATTATTTGAAATTGGAACATGTAAAATAAATAATTTATTTAGTAAAAATACAATTCAAGATATAACTGAATTAGAGCAAAATCATTCTCAGGCTAGCTTTACAGAAATTGTCAAAAAAAATGATGGTCTAATAAATTGGACAGAAGATATACAACTGATATATAGAAAATTTAAGGCTTATTACTCATGGCCTGGGATTTATACATTTTGGAATAATAAAAGAATAATATTTAAAGAATTTACTATTGAATTACAAAATAGTTATGACAAAAATCCCGGTAAAATATTAGAGTTGAAAAATGATAAATTAATAGTATCTGCACAAGGTGGGAAAATTTGTGTCAGTGATATCCAAATGGAAGGAGGAAAGAGTATGAGCTCATCAGTTTTTGTTAATGGCAGACCTGATATTATTGGGGATGTTTTTAAGTAAAATTAAACGCTTCCGTCAATATCTATATCTAATACAGAAGTTTTATTAGAATTTACAGCTTTATTAATGTATTCGTTGATTTCACTTGGTTTTGTAATTTTGTATCCATTTAAACCAAAAGTTTTAGCTATTTCAGCAAAATTAAATGGAGGTTCAAAATCCATTGCGAAATATTTATTGTTTTCTTCAACGTCATTTAATATTTCTTTTTTGTAGATCTGCATATTTGTTTTTAAAACTCTATACGAATGGTTATTACATATTATGTAAATCACAGGGATATCGCTATTTGCAGCTGTCCAAAGGGCTTGGACAGTCATCATAGCACTTCCGTCTCCAATTATTCCTATTACATTTTTGTTTGGATTAGCTAATTTTACACCCATTGTAGCACCCATTCCCCAACCTATTGCACCCCCTCTTTCACCATGCATTTGGTTTGGCTTAAACTTATTTGTAGCTAAAAGAGCAGATCTTGAAGAAACCGAATCATCAATAACTATGAAATCTGATAAAGATTTGAAAATTTCAGAAAACATTTCGTAAGCACTCATAGGTTGATTATTTAAATTTGCTGAAATCAATTTCGATTCATTTAAACTAATTATTGTTGTTTTATCTTGAAGTTCTTTTTTTCTAATTGAAATTTTTTCCTTAGTTTCTCCATTAATACTATTATTTAAATTTGAATTTAACTCGGTTAGAGCAGATTTGGGGTCGGAAATAATACCCAAATCGGTTTTTTCGTTTCTAGCAATTGCTGATACAGAAGAGTCGATATGTGCATGGAAAGAATTGTTATTGAACAGCTGTCCCTGCATATAAAAAAATCCATCAAAAACATTAGACCCAACCGATATTATTAAATCATGCTTGTCTACTACTTCTTTTGCTTTTGAAAGCAAATTAGGTAATGTTCCAAAGTATTGCGGATGATCCATTGGAAAGTTTATTTCAGATGTTGTAGAACTGTATACTGAACATCCTGAAATTTCTGCAAATTTAATAACTTCAGAGTGCGATTTAGAATGCGATACTCTATCTCCAATTAGGAGTAAAGGATTTTCAGAATCTAAAATTTTTTTGGTAAGTAATTCTACAGAATCTTTTGGAGGATTTATTGAATTAGATATATATGGTAATTTTACTATTTCTGATTCGGTATATTCGTCAAAAACATTTGCAGATATAGACAGGAATACTGGAGCAGTAGGAGTAGTTGAAGCTTCTTTAAATGCCCTCATTGTCATCTCGGGTAATTGATCTATATGCGTTACCTCTCCGGACCATTTGGTAAATTCTTTTACCATGTTTACTAAATTTGAGCGATATGAATTTAATTTTCTGATATCTTTGTTTCCGGCAGTTAAAACTAATGGAGCTCCACCGTAGAATGCGTTGATTAACAAACTGATTCCATTTGCAAGGCCACTATCTATATGTAAATTAACAAATGCTGTTTTTCCAGAAGACCTTGCCCATCCATCGGCCATTCCCATGGCAACACCTTCTTGTACTGCGAGATAATAATTAAAATCTTTGTATTTATCAGATGCCAGAGCATTCGTTATTGCACTTTCACTTGTTCCGGGATTGCCAAAAATATTTGTTACATCATATTCTTTAAGCGCGTCTAAAAATAAATCTATTCCTTGTCTCTTCATTTTATTAATCCTAATTTTGTTCTTAAATGAAAACATAGTATTACTTTTTACAAGTTTTTAATATAATTTTAGTGAAAAATAAATTCGATTTATCTATAATGAATTATTCTATATTAAAATTGGATTGCATAAATCTAAAAGTGGGGTGAAAAAATGAAGAACGTAGATTATGAGAGACCAACTAGCTTAAAAAGCGCTTTAAGTATCCTAAGCGAAAAGGGAGATGTCACTAAAGTACTAGCTGGCGGAACAGATATGTTGGTTAAATTAAGAGTAAGACGCGAACAGCCTGATATTTTAATGGATAGCAAAGAAATTCCAGAATTAAACGAATTATCTTTTGATCCAAACAAAGGATTAACTTTAGGAGCCGCTGTCCCATTGTATAAATTATATGATAATGCCGATGTTCAAAAATATTACCCTGCATTAGTTGATTCCACAACTATTATCGGAGGAATTCCTATACAAGGAAGAGCAACAGTTGGAGGAAATTTGTGCAATGCTGCCCCAAGCGCTGATACAATTCCTACGTTGATTGTTTTGGGAGCAACAGCTTTAATTCAAAGCTCAGAAGGTTCAAGAGAAGTTAATGTTGATGAATTTTGCACAGGCCCTGGATCTAATATTCTTAAATCGAATGAAATTTTAGTATCTATTAATGTCCCGGCTCCAAAGCAAAATTCGGGGGCTCATTATATGAGATTTATTCCTAGAAATGAAATGGATATTGCTGTTGTTGGCATTGGGACATATGTTCAGCTTAATTCTGCAGGTGATAAATTCGAAGAGGTAAATGTTTCGCTAGCATCAGTAGCACCAACTCCTATATACGTGCAAGAAATTTCAGAATTTTTATTAGGAAAAGAAGTAAATGATGAAAATATTGAGAAAGCTGGTCAATTAGCAAAAGAAGCTTCAAGTCCAATTTCTGATATGAGAGGCACAGCAGAATACAGACAACATCTTTGCGCAGTTTTGACGAAAAGATCTATAAATAAATCAATTGAAAGAATTAAAGGGGCATAAGATGTCAAAGAAAGTACACGTACAAACAAAAATTAATGGTCAAGACGTTGAGTTTTTATGCGAACCTCGTCAAAGTTTACTTGAATGTCTGAGAGATATAGTTGGTCTTACAGGAACCAAAGAAGGCTGCAATGATGGAAATTGTGGTGCCTGTACAATCATTTTGGAAGGTAGGACAGTAACTTCTTGCTTAGTTTTAGGTGTTGAAGTTGACGGTAAGGAACTGACTACAATTGAAGGAATTGCTGATGGTGACAAGTTACACCCAATTCAAACTGCTTTTTTGGAAAATGCGGCATTGCAATGCGGAATTTGTACACCAGGATTTATAATTGCAACAAAAGCTTTATTGGACAAAAATCCTGATCCCACAGAATATGAAATCAGATGGTGGCTAGCAAATAATTTATGCAGATGCACAGGATACGATAAGATTGTAAGAGCTGTTCAAGAATCTGCAAAACAAATACAAGCACAAGCTGGAGGTTAATACATGACTAATATAAAAGATCCCAAAAAATACGATGTAATAGGTACTCGTCCTTTACGTCCTGACGGAGCAGATAAAGTTACAGGTCGTGCACTTTATGGTGGCGATTTTGAAATGAGTGGATTGATATTTGGGAAAATTTTAAGAAGCCCGCATGCTCACGCTCGTATTAAATCTATAAATTATGACAAAGCTATGGCTTTAGAAGGAGTATTGGCAGTTGTAACTGCAGATGATCTTCCAGGTAACCCTGATGGAAATATTTCAATTTCTTATAAAAGAGGTAATATACTAGCTAAGGATAAAGTCTTGTACGTAGGGCATGCTGTAGCTGCGGTTGCAGCTAAAGACCAGCATATTGCTGAAGAAGCTTTAGAACTTATAGATGTAGAGTACGAAGTGTTATCAGCATCTTTAAATGTTGAACAAGCAATGGACGAAAATGCTGAAATTATTCATGAAAATACATTCATGAAAGAATTTGGTGAAATGACTACTGTTAATAATAATATTGATGAACATTTCCAACATAAGATGGGAAATGTTGATAAAGGATTTGAAGATGCTGATCTTGTAGTAGAAGGTAAATATTCTACGGTAATGGTTCATCAGGGATATATCGAACCTCATGCTGCTACAGCTTTGTGGAAATCAGATGGTACTTTAACTGTTTGGAATAGCACTCAAGGATCCTTTCCTGACAGAGATGAACTCTCTACTATTTTAGATCTTCCGATTTCAAGAATTAAAGTTGTTCCATTAGAAATTGGTGGAGGCTTTGGTGGAAAAATTCCAATTTATCAAGAACCTGTTGCCGCTTTATTATCTAAAAAAACAGGAAACCCTGTCAAAATCATTATGACAAGAAAAGAAGTATTTGAAGCTACAGGCCCAACTCCTGGTGGATATACAAATGTAAAAATTGGAGTGAAAAATAGTGGTAAAATTACTGCGATGCAGGCCGAATTAGCTTTTGAAGCCGGAGGTTATCCTGGTTCTCCAGTTGGAATGGGATCATTATGTGTTTTTGCAGCATATAAATGTGATAATCAACTAGTTGACGGATATGATGTTATTGTTAACAAACCAAAAACTGCAGCATACAGAGCTCCGGGCTCTCCGAATGCAGCTTTTGCTACAGAACAAGCTATGGATGAGATAGCTCAAAAATTAAATATTGATCCTATAGATTTGCGTTTGATGAACGCAGTTTCTGAAGGAGACAGAAGAGTTGATGGTCCTAAATTTCCAGTTGTTGGATTAAAAGAAGTACTTGAAACAATGAAAAATTCTCCTCATTACAAATCAAAACTTGACGGACCTAACAAAGGGAGAGGGATAGCTGTTGGATATTGGTTTAATGTTGGACTTCAATCTTCATGTAGTATTCATGTTAATGCAGATGGAAGCGTAAATTTAATTGAAGGATCTACCGATATTGGTGGTTCTAGAGCTTCTATAGCAATGCAAGCTGCAGAGACGCTTGAGATTCCTTATGAAAGTGTTAATCCTAGTGTTGTTGACACAGGTACTGTTGGTTATACAGCTGTAACTGGAGGAAGTAGAACAACATTTTCTACCGGTTATGCAGCACATCTTGCAGCTCAAGATGTAAAAGAACAGATGATTAAACGAGCTTCTGAAATTTGGGGAGTTGATCACAAGTCTGTAATTTACAATAAAGGTCAGTTTTCTTCAAATGCTGATCCTGCTTTGACTATGTCATTCAAAGAATTGGCTTCACAACTTGAAAAAACAGGGGGATCTATTGCAGGAAAAGGTTCTATTAATCCTAAAAAAGTAGGAGGATCGTTTGCAGGATCTATTTGTGATTTAGAAATTGACCCTGAAACTGGTAAATCTACAATAATTGATTTCACTGCTGTGCAGGATGCTGGTAAAGCAATCCATCCTAGTTATGTTGAAGGTCAAATGCAAGGTGGCAGTGTGCAAGGAATAGGCTGGGCTCTAAATGAAGAATATTTTTATGATAAAGATGGCACAATGAATAATAGTTCATTATTGGATTACAGAATGCCAACTTCTTTAGACTTACCTGAAATAAATGCCATTATAGTTGAAGTACCTGACCCAATGCATCCTTATGGAGTTAGAGGTGTCGGTGAAGCAAATATTGTTCCCCCAACTGCTGCAGTTGCTAATGCAATGAATAGGGCAGCAGGAGAGAGATTTTATGATCTTCCAATGAACCCGTCGGCTGTTGTTTCTAAGTTAAATAAAAATTCATAATGTTCTTTTATGGCTAAAGTATTTATACCAGCTTTGCTTCATAATTTTACCGGAAATGTTTCTCAAATAGACATTGAAGGAAATAATGTAAGGACTGTGATAAATAATTTAGACTTGGAATTCCCTGGAATAAAATCTAAGCTAGTTGAAGGACATCAAATTAAACCAAGTATCTCTGTTGCGGTTGATGGGAACATTACCCCAATGGGATTATTAGAAGAAGTTGGGGAAAATAGTGAAGTACATTTTTTACCAGCTATATCAGGAGGATAATAATTATGATTATAGTTATGCGAACATATATTCCAAAGGCAGGAAAAGGAGGATCATTGATGAGATTAATTAAAAGTGTTGCAGAAACTTTTGATAAAAACAATTTTCCTACTACTGAGATTTTAAGAGCATCACATGGCTTGCATGGTAAAATTCAAACTATTCAAAGATGGGATTCCCATGATGATTATATGAATTCTAGAGACAAGGTCCGTGCAACTAAAGAAATAACCTCGTTATTCGATGATATTTATCCACTTTTGGAAGAAACACATTTTACGGAGCTTTTTAACGTCGAATGACTTTTAATAAATTTTTGAGTTATGATATAGTTTCACTATTATTAGTAATTTCATTAGTGATTTATTTATGAGCAATAATGAATTTGGATTTTCAAAATTTTCTGATAACGATTTCTATAGCAATGTTAATAAAGAATTAATAGATTCTTTGGATATTAAATCTGATTTAAAAATCGTTGATCTTGGATGCGGCAGTGGTGGCATCAGTAAAATTATTACAGATAAATTGAATGATGTTAACTGTGTCAATTCTTCTATTGTTGCAGTAGATTCCTCAGAAATCTCATTAAGAGAAGCAAAAGCTAATTTGAGATCAGTCTCTGATACAATGATTACGTTTGTCCAAAGTAGGTATGAAGAATTTTCTTCTAAAATTAAAGATAAAGTTGACTTAGTTGTGTTGTGTAATGCAATTCATTATTTAGATGATAAAGAACTTGTTATAAAAGATGTTATGAAAATTCTAAAACCTGGTGGTAGATTTGTATTTAACTCTTCATTTTTTGATGGCGCCCATCCGGAGCACACTCATGGTTTCTATAGAAAATGGATGTTTAAAGCAATGAGAATATTAACAAAAGAATATAAAACTCGTCCCGTAAAGGCAGATAAGATTGAATCTAGAGTGCAACTAAATCCAAATCAGTATAAAGATGTTTTGGAAAATTGTGGAATGGAAATAATTAATACACAAATACGAGAAGTTGATGTTCCAATAGATGGGTGGCTTGATATTAGTGGCTTTAAGGATTTCATAGAAGGTGTTATGCCAGGTGTGAACTTAGACATTGCAAGTAAATCATTACAACAAGCAGTAAAAGATACTTTTGAAGAAATGAAACTTACTTTTGTTCAGCGTAATTGGATGGAAATTGTCGCAGCAAAGCCATAGATTAGGTAATTATTAGTGATTACAATTTCTAATAATCAAGTTTCTAATATTCTATCAGAGAAATTTGCTTATGAGTGTGTAAAAAAAGGAATTGAATCCCAAAGTAAAGGTTATAGCTATGTTATGCCTAGATCTACTAAATCTTTTGGAAATAATAAACTGCTTGCTGATATGTCTGCATTAATTAAGGATATGGGTGTTTTTGGAATAAAGCATTATGTTGTTCACAATTCAAAGTTCAGCTATTACATATATCTTTATGATTTTAGTACTAAAGAACTTTTAACTGTGTTAGAAGCAGAAGAAATTGGCAAATACAGAACAGCAGCAGTAACTTCGTTAGTTATTGAAAAATTGAGAACTGCATCTATGAAAAATTTAAGTATTATTGGGACTGGATTTCAAGCTAAACAACAATTAAGTTCAATACTTAATATTAATTCTAATTTCGAAGATGTATATATATACAGCCCAACTGAAAAAAACAGAAATAACTTTGTCAAAAATTTTAAAAACAAATTTCCAGATATAAATTTTATAAATTGTTCAAATGAAAAATCCGCATTAATTCAATCTGACATTATTATAACTGCTACAAATTCTTCATCTCCTGTTATTCACAATGAGTATTTAAAAGATAGTTTTTTGATAATTGCTATGGGAGCGGCCACACCCTATTTTATAGAAATCGATGAAAATATAATTCGGAATTGTGATTTTGTATTAGTTGATGACAAAGAGCAGGCCAAATTGGAAAGTGGAGATTTATTAAATCCAATATCTAAGGGAATTCTTAATTGGAATAATGTTTTTGATTTGTCTGAACTGTTTGAGCACAATTTAAATAAAAATAAAAATAAAATTTTTTTCAAATCCCTTGGAATTGCTTTATGGGATATAGCCATTGCAAAAGGGATTTATGATTTAGCTAATTAATTTAATCCTGAAAATCAATTTCGAATAATTTGTAATGAGTTTCTTTCATTTCTAGTTTTGTATAAACAGATTGTGCTATTTTATTTTCCTGTTCGACATATAGCCTGATCCCTGTGCATGAATTATCTTTTAAGGCTTTGTCTTTTATGTAAGAGTACATTTTTTTGTAAACACCTTGTTGTCTGTATTCTTTTTCAACATAAACACTTTGAATCCACCAGAACATTCCATTTCTCCAGTCACTCCATTCATAAGTTATCATTAGTGATCCCAAAATAGTATTTTTATTTTTAGCTATTACGTAATAACCCAAAGTTGTATCGGTTAGTACTTCAGATACTCCTTTGGTAACTATTTTTTTATTCAATATTTTATTTTCTGTTTCTTTAGCCATCTTGATATTAAAATCTACAAGGCTATTAATATCTTCAATGCCTGGTTGTGTTATTTTCAATTTTTGATCCTTGGTTATGAATTATTTATTAAATACACCAAATCATTGTATTGTTTATACAATTAGGTTGTGATAAATTATTGTAGCTGATTTTTGATCACACAATTTTACATTAAATATAATACTATGAATAAAAGTCTTCAAATAGCAAAAAGAACAATTGAGGGGAAAAAAGTAAAAACTTTACGAACTCAAGGCATAACCCCTATTCATTTATATGGTAGCGGATTTGAATCTTTATCAATGCAAGCAGATTTTAAAGATCTTATTAATGTTCTAAATGAAAATGGATTTTCCATACCTATTACACTTAACGATGGTGAAAATGATATCTTAGTATTTGCTAGAAGTGTCCAAAGACATCCTTTGACAGAAGAAATTCTTCATGTTGATTTTCAAGTTGTTAGTAAAGATGATGAAGTTGAAATCGAAGTTCCTATTAATCTTTCTGGAGAATCTCCTGCGGTAAAGAACTTTGGAGGCATTCTAATAAAACTTCTTGAAACAATTAAAATATCAAGTAAAGTTGATAAAGTTCCAGAATCTATAGAATTAGATATTTCTGTTTTAGAATCTCTAGAACAAAGTTTGTTGGTTAGCGAAATCAATGTACCAGAAGGTGTTGAAATTATTACTGACGAAACTTTTGCTATAGCTAGAGTTATCCCACCAAGAATTGAAGTAGAAGAAGAAGAATTAGATACGGACGCAGATGTCTCTGAAGATGGAGAAGCATCCGAAGATGGCTCCGAAGAAAATGAAGACTCTGAAAAATCTGAAGAGTAATTACAGAATCTAATTTCCCGTGTTTACTCCGTGATCACAACTCCTTTTCTATTTTGTATCACAGTATTGTTTTCATACTTTAAACTACATTTTATTTAATATTTTTTCTGTAATTTTTTGCATAATAATGATAAATAATAAATAAATCACTTGAAATATCTTGACATAGCTTTTCAGTATATATATCATTTTCTAGCTTTAAGTTTCAGTTTCCACATTCTTTATTTTAAAAGTTTGTAGAAATTAAGCCTTAGAGAGTATTGACACTGTCTACGAGATAGTGTTCAATACTGTAGTAAAATTTACAACAAAGTGGTAAATAAACATTGAATAATCTACTTGAATTAGTGATTTGACGAAGGAGCAGTCGATAGATTGCTCGCCATTTTTTTGTAATTATTTTTATTAATTAGTAATTTATAAATAAATAAAATAAGGGGGTCGAAAAGTGAAAAACCCATTTAAAATTTTATCTTTTCTGAGTTTAGCTGCTCTACTCTTTGTGTCTTTTGTACAATTTGACACAACAGAGAATGTAGAAGCTGTAACTCCTGCTAATGATAAAGTGTTGTTCCTAAATGACGCTGGAACAAAAATCACTTATTATAAGCCAGGAGATACTGCGTTATTCTACATCAATGACGCTGATCTTCAGACAATCAAGACTGGTGTCGGTAAATGGACAGGTTTAACAACCGCTGTTGCTCATACATCAAGTTACATGATTGGTTCAACTATGGAGTTTGCAAGTACAACTGCAATCTTAGCCTGTTATAAAAACAGTATGAGAGGTGGTTTTGGTGTTGCAGGTACTCTTGATAGCGGTACAGACAATCTCTGTTCCGGTAACTCAGCTGGTTTAGACTTAGCTGGTGGAACTAACTCAGGTGACTTTGCTATGGGAGATGGTACAGACATGGATGACGATAATGGTATATTGTCAACTTATGATTCTGGTACTCCAGCTAACACACCATTCTCAGAAGTACCTACAGTGCAAGTTGGTAGTACAAATGCAACTGTTGACAACTATAATAGTGCGTCCGGTACTTTCTCATTAGTTAACGGCGTTAACGCTGCGGCTGCTGATGATGTTACAGTAACATTCAAATATCATTTGACAGACAAGTATAACTCCGGTACATCAAATACAACTACAAACAATAGAGCGAAAATCACAAGTACATCCGATCCAATTGGTGAATGGGTAGACATTGAAGAAGTAAATGCTTACACTTCATCAGCTACTGGTAGTGCTACTTCTAATAAATATAGAGGTAAGCTAGATTTGAGCAGCGATGCTTCAAAATCAGCAGCTAACGACAATGCGATCTGGGTACAGGAAGGTGACAAGCTGACAGTTAGTTATTATGCGAGTGATCACACAACATTGATTAACTCACACGAAGTGACTGTTGATGCTACCAATCCTACAATAACTGCTCTATCTCCTGCAGATGGAACTTATCTTAAAGATACTTCTCCAACGCTGACATTCACTATTAGTGATGCACAATCAGGATTAGACACTTCAACATTAGGTAATAATGTGGCATTGTCTATCATGGGTGAAAATGCACACAATGATGACTGTACAGTTGCAGATTCTGAGCTAACGTTTACATCTGTTAGTTCAACAGAAATGAAAATTAGCCTATCTATAGCAGCCGCTGGTACAAAGTGGTCCGCTGCTCCAACATATTCTGCAGGTAACGATTGTGCCGACAGAAATGGTGGTGGTTTTGGTTTAGATACCACAACCTTACAGTCTAGCGGTAACTCACACGGTAAAGAATCTTACTTTACTATCGTTGCTACAGACAAAGCTGGTAATACAAAAACAGTTACCACAACAAGTGCTAACTTCAGAATTGACTCTGTTGCTCCTGATATGACTGCAGCAACAACAGGTACATGGTGGGATGCAACTAATTTAGTTGACAAAACTACTGGAGATGCAATTAAAAATACTGTTAAAGTAACATTTAACGAATCACTAGATCCAGCTACTGTTACAGTAGATGACTTCGAAGTTGATGATGTTAAACCTGCTTCATTAGTATTGGGTGGTAAAAACAGTAGTGCTACAACCTGTCTATCAGGTGCAAGCGGTACTTGTGAAAAGAATGAATTTGTATACCTAACTATGGGTAACAATTTGAAACCTGACGCAAAACCAAAAATTGAAATGGTTGGTAGTGTTTCTGACTTAGCAGGTAATGCTTTGAAAGCTTCTACAAGTGCAACAACATACCCTGTTGCTGACACTGTAACTGCTACAGACTCACAGAAACCTGAAATTTCAAACGAACTATTAACTATTACTACTGGTACGCTTGCAGACTTATTAGATGCAGCGGAAGTTACAACATTAACATGGACTTCAACCGAAAAACTTAGTGGTTCTAATACAATAATTAAGATTACAGGTGGTAACACTACATCAGTTGCTTCAACAAATGCAGCTGTAACAATGACAACACCAACAACTGGTAAGTTCATTGTTAAACAAGCTAACTCACCATTTAGCGGTACTACCACAGGTATTTACGGTCTTCAGATTAAGAACGTGGACTTAGCTTCCAATTCTAAAGTATCTGGTATGACCAAAGTAACTGACGAAGATGTTTCTTCACAGATCACTGCTAACCAATCAGCTTCTGCTGCATTAGCTATTAAACTAGCTAACTGGCCTATAGCTGACGCGGATGCAGATGGTGATCTAGGAGACGACTTATCCATATCAGTAGATGGTGTTGCGCTAACATTAGCTGCAGACGCTACATCTAGTGCGGATGGTTGTCCTGACATTGATGCTTCAACTGAATACGCTGTTACTAATTTCAACTTCGGTGAAACTGAAGTAGTTAACATGTGTGTAGGGCAAGCATTAACAGCAGCTTCTATCATTAAAGTTACTTATCATTATGCAAATGCATCCAACGTTGTTGAAATAGATAATGCTGGTCCAACCCTTACATTCGACCCTGCAGGTGGAACTTCCACTGAAAAGGCTAGACCATATGTAAGCATTATTGCTGACGATGATGAATATGCAGATGATACTTACACAACTGTGACAGTAACTAAAGCAACACTTAAGAGTCCTAGTGGAGTTACAACCGATATTAGCGGTGACTTAACTTCAGCTGATAATAAGAGATTCATATATGCTCCAACAGCAGATATGGAACTTGGTCAGTGGACTGTGACAGCTCAAGTTACAGATACAGCTGGTAACAAATCTACAGAAACAACAAATAAATTTACTGTAAAAGCTAGATCCAAATTTACATTAGGCTTAAAAGCTGGATGGAACTTAATCAGCTTACCAAACAACCCGTCTGACACTGCTATAGATACAGTGATAGGTACAGCTAACGGTGTATCAACTGTATACGCATACGAAGGTGGAGCTTGGAAAGTGGCTGTGAGAGAGAAAACAGCTGGAGCTTGGGGAGCTTTTGCAGGATCATTAACAACCATGGAAGGACACAAAGCTTATTGGGTTAAGTCTAGCGACTTCCAGTCACTAAAAATTGGTATACCTGCATTAGTAGGTGGAGCATCTGGAAGTGACACACCTCCAACACCTCCAACAATACCGGTAAGTGTAGGATGGAACATGGTTGCTGCTGTTGATACAAGCGGATCAAAGAAAGATGACGCTGACGTAGCTACAGTAAAAGTTTACCTAACTGGATTAACAGTTACTAAGATTTACGAATACGATACAGCTAACGGAACCTGGACAGGTTATGCATCCGATGACACATCGAACAACATTAAAGTTGGACGAGGTTACTGGTTGTATGCTACCAAAGCTGGTACATTGGTACCGTAACTTAGATTTAAACTTTAAATAGTTTAATAATGCAGAGACCTCCCTGATGGGAGGTCTCTGCTTTTTAGAAGGAGAATTACTTAATGATATTCAGAAAATTAATTAAATATACACCTGTGATATTATCTTTAATATTTTTTATGAATATATCATTAAGCTCCACAGACGCAGCACCTCCACTTCTACCGATGGTTTTTTCAGGTGATGTTACAACTAAGGATGGTAAATCAACAGAAAACCAAGTTTTAGTTGCACAAATCTTAAATACAGACAATTCTGTTTTATTTACATCACAATCTACTATAGTTAAAGATGGTAACTATATTGCTTTAACGGTTGGCCCTTTAGATCCTGTAGTTGTAGGTAAAAATGTAAAATTTTCTTTTATGTGCGGAGATTCTCCATGTAAAGATTTCGCAGATCAAACTATTCCTTTTCAAAGTGCTAAAGTAACTTTTAGATATTCTTTAAACTTTGATACTGCACCTCCTTCAAAATCAGAACTTGAAGCTGCCGCTGCTAAAACAAAGGCTGATGCTGCTGCGAAGGCTGCTGCTTTAAAAGCTGAAGAAGAAGC